>Ga0116231_10003485_pt1 | contig 32701 bp, 32 predicted proteins | sample S1TSphgellanicum_2_FD_89695 | JGI IMG/M metagenome (GOLD analysis project Ga0116231, IMG submission 89695) | Host-associated microbial communities from peat moss isolated from Minnesota, USA - S1T2_Fd - Sphagnum magellanicum MG | ecosystem: Host-associated > Plants > Peat moss > Unclassified... | reverse complement strand
TTTGTTGTTAGTGTTTCCCTCTAAAGGATTGCGGCGGGGAAAATGTTACTTTTTTTCGGAAGGTTGCTTTTTTTTCTTTTTTTTTTTTCCCCCCCCCCCCCCCCTTTCTGGTTGTGTCTTTTCCTATGTCCAAGATCTGCTTGGAGTACAATTTTTTTGCAGCAATGAATCGTGGAGGGAGGTTTCTGGACGAGAAAATGCTGCTTGAAGAGAGTTCAAGTGAGGAAGAGAGCTTGGGATTCGGGTTCTTGATTGCCAAGAGGTTTCAACAAGACGTGCAGAAGAATGTAGATTCTGATTTGATCAGTCAAAGTTGATGTGCTTGAGATATGCGACTGCGTCTTGCCGGGGCAGGGAAGGAATAGGGATTGCCTTGCTGCTGCACGGATCAACGATTGCGTGGTGAGAAACAGAACAGCAGCATCTTTCGCATGTGTTTTTTTGTTGTTTTTGCGAGTTCGTTCTCTGGACTCGTTGTTCTGAAAAAGGTTCGGTTTCCTTGTGTTGTTACGAGCAGGAGGTGTGTGTGGCAGGGTAAGCAGCCATGGTTAGGGTTTCGGAGCTGGAGGCCAGAATGGAGGTTTACAAGCTGAAGCATATGGAACTGAGGATAGAGGATCTTCTAGCATTTCCGCTGCAGATAGCGGAACACGTGAGAATGGGAGTTGCAGAAGCCAACTCTTTCAAACAGGAGTGTGCGGATATGAGCAAGAAAGTGGAGAGACTGGTGCAGTTGCTGCGACAAGCAGCTCGTTTCTCCAGCGGCAACAACATGAACAATTACTCAGCGGGGCTTTATGAACGGCCGACCAAGCGCATCATGCTGGAGGTCACCAAAGCGCTGGAGCGAGTGCTGGTGCTTGTGAAGAAATGTAAGAGGAGTGGCATTCTCAAGAGGGTCATGACAATCACAAACACTGCAGATTTTAGAAAGGTGAACCTGCTGCTAGAGAGCTCAATTGGTGATGTCACATGGCTTCTTAACATCTCTACAAGTGGAGAGGATCGCCCTGAATACATAGGCTTGCCACCCATTGCAGCTACAGATCCTATTCTTGGTCTAGTATGGGAGCAAATATCCATTGTGCATGTTGGAACTCCAGACCAGAAAGCTGATGCTGCTGTGAATCTTGAAAATTTGGCCAAGGACAATGAACGTAACGTGCAGATTATCATTGAGGAAGGTGGTGTGCTTCCTCTGCTGTGGTTGCTGAAAGAAGGAACAGTTTCGGGGCAAGAAGCAGCTGCCAGAGCTCTTGGGCAGCTGGCCAGAGACCAAGAGCAAGTAAAAGCAATGAGAGATGTGGGTGCGTGTGCTACTTTTACACATATTCTTGGCAACCATGCTACCTCCATGAAAGTTCAGGTTGGTGTTACTACAATCTTACTTGATAAAGCACAAAGTCAATGCACGCACACAACTTTGTTTCTACCTTTTTTTTCTGTGGGGAACTCTGTGATGTACAATTTTTTTACTTTCTTTCAGTGTGTGGGCTCAGCTTTGTTGCATTGTTTGGGCCTTGGTAGAGTGAAGTTGCATGGGCGATTTCACAGTTTGCTTCTCAGGATGATGAAGCACAAGAAGAGTTGGCCTCGCTGGGTGCAATCAGATTACTTGTGGCATTGTTAGCACATGATCTTATTGATGAAACTTCATTGAAGGTGGCCAACAAAAGTACAAGCATTCACTCCATTGTGAAGACTATTGGTCAAAAAAAAACTGTAGGAAGTGGAGCTGGGGGGGGGAATGCTAGCACAACAGACCTTGATCAGCAAATGGATGACTTCAACAAGAAAATGGGAGAAAAACAAGTGCCTGTTCTCGATGGCTCAACAAACTCAACTCACTGTCAGAAAGTGTATCCTACTAAACAAGCATCTGCCCTTCATCAAGGAAACCAGAATCATAGAGACAAGGAGGACCCTAAAATCAAAGTCATGCTCAAAGCTGAGGCAGCACATGCATTGTGGAAGCTTGCCAAAAACAACATCAAGAACAGCAAACAAATTACAGACACCCGGGCACTCCTCTGTTTTGCAAAACTCATTGAAACAGATCATGGAATGGTGAAGTACAACTCTATTATGGCCATCATGGAAATTGCAGCAGCAGCAGAGAGAGACAAAGAGCTGAGAAGAGCAGCCTTTAAGACAAACTCGACAGCAGTTAAGGCTGTGGTGGAGTGTCTTCTGCGGGTACTTGAACAGGAGGCAGATAAGCCTGATCTACAGGTGTGTCAATTCTGGAGCTTATGAATCAGGATTTGACAATCCTGCAGAGTGTTATTTTGTCAGTTTTTGGACTAGTTGATTCTTATGCCTAGAATGTGGAGAGAGGATGTGGGGGAATTTATGATCCCTGATTGTTGTGGATGGATCTTGAGAATGCTGAAAGAGTATGTCTGAGGTATGATGAGTCCTGACTGTTGCAAATGGACACATATTTTCTGGTGGCATTTTATTTAAGACAACCACAAACCTTACTATTAATAAATTTTGTTCTACCACAGGGGAATTGGACTTGGGGCTCTTGACAGGTTTTGGGGCATTTGCCAACTACTACGAAGGGCCTTCTCATGTCTCTTTGACTGTGCAGGCACCATGTGCAAAAGCTCTAGGCAGCTTGGCACACATCTTTCCAGCACCAGCCAGACCTCAAATCACAGCCCTCACAATAGCACTTGGAAGTGAGGAGCCCAATGTAGCAGCAGAGGGTGCTATTGCCCTTTGTAAGTTTGCTGACAACGATAACTACTTGCACATGGAGCACTCAAGAACTATACTTGAAGCAGGGGCAACTGACCATCTGGTTCAGCTGGTTAATTTTGGAGAACCATATGGGCAGATTCATGCACTGAGACTGCTTTGCTACTTGTCCCTCAATGCTGCTGATAGTGATGTTCTGGGGAAAGCTGCAACATTGCCAGCATTGCTCACATTCAGTCGCTCCCAGCTCCTTACAAAGCATGAGGACATTCGACAACTTCTAATGGATGCCATTGCAAAGTTGGAGCTTTATCAATTGGGCAGCTCTCATGGTAGGCCCAATTCTGTACCCTAATTTCACTCTATACAACCCTATAATTCCTTCTCAACGGTGCTCAGATTCTTCTGTGAATATGGTTTTCAGCCTATCACAATCATAGAAGCTTGGGCTTCTGCTGTGTGTTAATCAGCAAGGGTAATCACAATTTATTGGCAGTAGAACCTTCCTCATGTCAGGCCTAAGAGTTTCCTTTCCTTGCTAGAAAAGGAGGTTTAGATATGCAATTGCAGTTAACTACAATTAGTAATCCATTACACAATTGCAAAGAAGGATAGTGTCAGCTGGGGTCACCAGAATTGAAGTACTACCCACTCAGATGACTTGGGTCCTTTTTCCAGCAGTCTAAGTAGGCACCGGTGGTATGATTAAAGAAAATGTTCAGGGTGCAAGAGGTCCCAACTACTGCCACATATGCCTCTCTATGGCTTTGGCTTAGATGCTTGCATGTGCGGAAGCAAGTAAAATGAAACAGGTCCATCCCTCACAAGTTTGTTGCAGCTTGGATTAGGATGTTATTGACATTGTAAATTAGCTATGCCTCTTGAGTGCTAGCTGCCATCATAATGAGTCTTAAAAGAAAATGCAATAGATTACTGTATAATTGTCTTCCTTCAATTTAGACCAGATTATTATGTACTTACACACTCTCATGTTTCAAAGCTGATGAAGTTGGTGGGGAGTATTGGCTTTCATAATTAAGGTCATGGCTTGACACTTTGTGAGTGACAAGGTTATGGTTACACGTTAATGCCATTATTGTTTTGTTTGGCCTGAAGTTCGCTCTGTAGAGTTAACTTCCATGTTGTTGTGGAGCTCTCTCTGCAATCACCTTGATATACTTTTGAGAAGTCCATGCAATTCTGATGGTATTAAATTTTAGTAATTACCATCTTGCTTCAATTTCAAATGCTGTCCAAGAATTCTTTATGCTTCAACACATACCAGTGTGGAGTGGTTTTTAACCTAAATAAGAAATCCTCTGGTTCCAGTGTAGGTCTGGTTCTTCAAAAACTTCCAAAATTGTGGCTGGCTGAAGTCCCTAGAGAAACATGCCAGGGTAGTCAGGGATCTGGTTCTTTGCAAAACAAATATGTGATCAGTTCCTGATTAGCTGTTATTTATGAGACATATCTCTGTGTTTCTTGGTTGGATTCCAGTTAGTTTCAATCAGGGACAGCTGATTGTGTCATAAGTGCATAAGTAGCATAAAGAAGTCATGATTAGTCTAGTTACTGGTTCATAGAGCTTTGTCTGATTAAATCTGATTAGGTGCGACCAATGCTTGTTGAAGCTCTAAGGCACTACTTGTGCAGATTATGCAGCTAGCCAGCCTGCTCTGAAGACAACTGGAACAACAACACAGTGCAAGTATAATAGCACTAATGGGTTTCTAACTTGGAAATCAGTAGATTAGTACAGAGTGTTGTGGCATCATTAAAATCTTGCAGGTGTAAATCAAAATCACTCAGTGATGAAAGTCTGAGAGGCAGTGATAAGTTTTTCTTTGTGCCAGTATTCAAAGGATTACTACCTTGCAGGTATGATCATTACTAATCCCCACAAAACATTTTTATCTTTCCTTGTTCAATTTCTACATGAAGAATTACAGCTTTTTAATGTTGCAAATTCCATAGATAATAGTTTGACTTGAAGATTTGTTTACCCTGGGGAAATTGTTGGAAATCTTTGACTGCTCTTACAAAACTAGCTAAAACTTATTGCTTACCTGTTTCAGCAAAGCTTGGGACACCAAGGATGAAGATTTTTTGCAACCAGAGACATGCACACTGTTGTAGCACCAATTGATGTATCAGCACCAAAGGCAATTTAGAACATCCACAAAGAAAATTTGACTTTTCAAATTGAAGTTGGGTCAACAGATTTGCGTTACCTACACTTTTCAAGGATTCTTTGTAGCATCTTACTACAAATGAAGGCAAGTTGCTAACAACTACTAAATTACAGGAGTTTCTCATTTGCATCAGAACTTGGGTCTAACTGGATCTTTGTATCCTACAAACTGCAGTCATTTAAGGTGAGGAGCATATGCACCACTGCAAGATGAAATTGAGCTGTCTGGTAGCTGATCAATAAGCATATCCAATGCAACCAAAGCATTTTTCAAAATCTCCTTTTCAATGTTCAACAGCTGTGTTGCCACTCTCTTCTTGGGGTTTATTTTGTAGTCTTCAAGCTGCAGAGAAAATCCACTGTCAACAGCCTGCAGACCCAGTAGGCCCCGGTGTATGCCCCAAAGACATGAATGCCTTGGCACACACTTGTTTGCCATAAGCCCAACTTAAAAAATATTCCCTTCATAAGTTGTGTACTTTCTCCCCACACTGTTGGTAATATTGAGAATCATGAACCAAACTTATTGACCTGAGGCTGGATAGTTAGGGCTAGTGATTACTCTAGCTTGGTCCACATTGCAGATCAGACAATTAAGAATGGAAATACTGCTCACCTCTGCAGTGTTTGATGACTGATAGCCTGCTAGACGTCTCTGAAAATAGCTTGCAAGTTGATCTAACACAGCCCTTTCATTGCATGGACTTACCTGCACAAAATCCATATGATGAAGTTAAAACATAACAGCCACAAGAGTTCAGTAAACACATACATTGTATTGCTCCAGGTTGCAAATTAACTCTGGGCAAAGTTCCTTCACGAACTAAACAGCCACTCATATTCTGCCTACCTCAAGCATTTGAAAAAGTTGTTCTTGCTACTTTGTGTGTCTGCTTCTTTCATGAGACCACTGTAAACCATTTTCAAGGGATGGAAACTTACAGGACAGACAGGTCCTTGAGCAAAGTTGACAGACTCCATCTCATTGGGGTCAGACAAGTTGCCAAGTCGCAGGTATGGCAGCATCTCCAACACTGCTTCCTTTTCCTTTCCTTTGTAGATCTGTTCATTGCATGCCAAACCATCCATAAGAGTAATAGCTTGTCAAAAAACTTGCAATCTTGTGAGATTTGCAGCAATCAGCCAAGAGCAAGAACTTGTCCCCCGATATTTCAGGTTTCACTCCCCAATCACATGTCCCCTAGTATTTGGGCAACAATTCACATCCCTCTGTGTACTGGGTGAAGGATGCAACCAAAGCAGGAAAGCACAGAAATTTGTGGATGTAATCATATCAGGCCTTGCCATGGCATAATGGTTATAAAACTTGGTCCTGCAATAAGAGGAGTGTAAGGAGGAGCAATGGCAAGGACAGGATTGGCTTGACAGAATGGTGGCTAATACCTGCATGGGGGACAGTCAGTCCAGTGTGATTTGCTGAACCTAGCTTCAAAGGTTTGTGTGGGCTTTCAATTTTTGATCTATAAAACTCTTCCTCCAAGTGTGAATTCACATGTGAAATTTACAGACACCCCAGAAAAGCTAGGACTTGAAGTTCAGCAAAAGTGGTAAAAAGGACAAGCAACAATATCTTGATGCTGGTGGAGTGGTCTCAAAAGCAGGAAGGAGTACCTGGAATGTCTGTACAGTCAAGCGATTGTTCCTTTGCACAATTATTCGCTTTTGTTGATAAAGAGGATCAGCTGTCTCCAGTGATGCCTTTGTCACCCAGATATGAATGTCCACATACAATTCCATTGTGTTAATACCCAAATACAAGGCTAATTTGTGATTCAAGGTCCTAATCAAGGCCTGAGACATGATAAAAGTAGGAGGAAATTTTAACAAGTACAACTCATGGGCTTACTTCAACTGAAAGCCGATCGTATGGGTTGTCTTCATCCACAAAACCATAGTTCAGCAGTAATCTGGAATTTGGCTGTGGCCCACACCTGACATTGCTCAATATGATTTAGGCTTTTACCATCACCAAAATTCATAACTTACTTTCCATGGAGTACAGGAATCAACACTTTGGACCCACTTCTTAATTCACTGACAAGCAGCCATGATTTGCTTCAAAAGACATCCTGACCCATAAGTTGCAATGCACACCTTCATGCAATAAAAATGCAGGACATACCAGACAACAATGGGTTCCCCAGCATGATAGGGGCGGTCGACTTCCAGCTGAACAAAGTCACCCACTGCTTTCAACATAGCTTTGCAGTTGCTTTTGTATGCCAGTAGTGGGGGACCTAATGGTACCAATGCAAATCGCCTTGCCAGACTCACTCCCTGTGAAAGCCCACCAAATCAAATTGGAAGGAAAAGTATGTGCAGCCATGAGAAACACCTTCAATTAAGACAGCAAACATGCATGCCCACCCAAGATAGCTTCTGACAACAAAGATGGTATCTCCAAAGCATACCTGCAAATGAACAACACAGGACTGCACGGCTACAAACGCTTGCTTGAAGATCTCAAAAGAAAAAGCCTCTGTTGGAATATCGAAAGGGTATTGCTGTAGTAAAACACATGAGTCAGATTTTGCACTTTTACACTTGCACAAAATAATCCACATTGATTCCAAAGCAATGTGACAGATCCTTTTTTTCCCCAAGCTCTATAGACATACCTTGAATAAAGAGCCAGCCATAAACCACACAGTATCAAGTTCCCCATACTCTCTCTTAATGCCCTCCAACCGTTCTGAAATCACTTCCTGCTCATCCATGCTCACAGTTCTGCAATTAGTATAAGCACCAGACTTATACCACCTGGTGAAATATCTTCATAAGTACTGAGTAATACTCCATACTTGCAAAGAAGTCTATTTACCTGAATAGAAATGAGAGATGACCTGACAATAAGCATATTGACATTTCATCTGATGACATAACAGGAACCAATCAGCAAGCATGGAAAAGAGGAAACCCAACCCTAAAGAAAAGAGAAAACAAAGTGACAAAAAAATGCAAAAACCTGGGGATTGGTTTGCACAATAGTGATGGTGGCCATACACATCTTCAGTGAACATCAACAGTAACATGTATGGTATGACCGCCTAACCTAACATCATCCAGCGAAATGCCCATACAATACGACCAGTTCTGCTTCTGCTGGTGCCACTTTGCATGTGTAAGTTGGCCAGATGATAACAGTCTCTCCTAATAACCAGGGGGTCCAGCACCCTAAGAAGAAGAAGAAGAAGAAGAAGAAAAGCAAAGTACAGAGTTAGAGCATAATTCACCCTCATTGGACTGCCTGCAAAGTATTCATCAACCTCTTCTTGAGACCACAGCAGTGGAGATTCTACTGCAAGCTGTCCCCTTCCTCGTTGCCGGTCGAGCTCACGGATGTAGGGGTACCAGTATGATTCTTTGCCTTGTTTCTTCTCATACATAAGATAAAGAGCCAGGCATGCCAGTTCAGACAATTTATTTGTTGTCAACAGTTCCGCTGCAACAACAAAAATCAATGCCACAAGAACCAACCCACAGGCAAAACACATTACTAAAACACACAGCTTTCAGATTATCAATTGTTGGTTATATCTTAGAGTTGCTTTCTGTAAGTTCATATCAAAATTTCTGTAGATGGACACTTTGACAAGAAGCCACAGAAGAAGCACTATGTATATTAGATAGTCTGTGGTGAGGAGATGCAAAAACTTCCAGCAAATTTCCAAGCAGTTCTTCTTTGTGAACCAGCAGCCATCGGTGTGAACATCCGTTACCTACAAGCACAATGGCATTACCTATAGTTTCATCTCCCAACACTTTCTCCAGGGTTACCACCAGTGATTTAGGCACAGCCAATGCCACTTCACCAGACTGCAACCATTTCCGGCATCCAAAAAACAACCACTTCAGCCACACACACACGCACACACAAAGCCAGCTAGCCAGCCACCTCAGGGTTTCATCATCTCTTTCTTCCCGCCACAGCTCTCAAGGTGCAAAGAAACCCCAATTCTTGCAGAATTATGCAGAATCTAAGCAATGGACGACGATGAAAAAAGCCTCTGTCTTCTTTCCCTTACCTGAAGCTCCTCGCTAGCCACAACGTAATGTATCGGCTTGCTCTTGCCACCACCACCGTCGTTGTCCCAAGGACTGGCCTCCGCCAAAGCAACTTTGCACTCGGGCAGACCTTGCTCGTGCATCCATTCCTTCAAGTCGATACTCCTCTCATGCTCCTGTTTCCTACTCTGCACAGTACCTTGTCCATCCGCCGCGGTGAGAGTATTATTCAAGCTACAGGCGTGCACAGCAGGTAACAGCAGCAGACCACGCCGAGTTGCTCTTCTTGTATCGCTCCTGGCGGAGGAAGAAGACAACAGCCACCTACGCAGCAACCACAATCCGCTACGCTTCTTCACCATTTCTTCATGGCAACGTCTGGCGACAGACAATAATGAGACACCGCCATTACTACGACGATATCCTGTTCCTCCTGTTCCACTGCTGCTGCTGGTGGCAGCGCCTCCGTAGACGAATCCACGGGGACCCGCGATCGCTGCGAGCATGATGGAAAGCAACGCAGTGCGCTCGGAACGCAGCAGCGAGCAGGAGGAGCGGATTCCTGAGCGTTGCTTATCCTGCACTACACTGTGGAATGCGCATTCTACGTCCAGATTCACATTACGTTTGAGGTTACCTATTGTTATGGCCCTTCATAATTTTGGGACCCCAACTTTTCTTTCTCCTTCACATTGTTAGGTTTGACCCTTGGTTTTTGGGACGCCACATTCTGTGTCCAGCTTCAGGTTACCTATTTTTATAGCACTTCCTTTCAGGACCCGAACTTCGTGCTGCCTCAGGTTACGTTTGAGGATACCCATTTTATGGCCCTTCCTTTCACGACCTGAACTTCGTTCTCCTTCAGGTTACGTTTGAGGATACCCATTTTAGGACGCGAACTTCCCTCTGCTCCAGGTTACATTTTTTTAAAAACCCCTTTTTTGGGACGCCGCATTCTATTTCCAGTTTAAGGTTGCGTTTGAGGTTACCTATTTTACGGCCCTTCATTTTGGGACCCGAACCTCCTTCTGATAGAGGTTACACTTAGAGTAACACCGGAGAAGCGCCGGGTGTTCCCAAAATAAGCGTCCCTGAGGCACGGCCAAGATGGAGGTGACGTTTGAGGATACCCTTTTTTTTGGGGGGGGGGGGACCCAGGTTGAGGTTACGTTTGAGGATACCTTTGTAGCGAGCGCTTTGTTTTTTGGGGACCGCCCCGTCACCCAACATTCTGGGTCCAGCTTGAAGCTACGTTTGAGGTTACCTTTTTAAATTGGCCTTTCACTTTGGGACCTGCTATTCTGCGTCCATCTTTGAGGTTACCTTTTTTTTATAAAAAGTACCCTTCTTTTGGAAATTGGGACCCGCCTGTTCTTTGGGTGTCCAGATTTGAGGTTACCATTTTTATTGGCCTTCCTTTTATTTTGGGACCCCACATCCGTATAATATGGGATTTCGGGACCTCATCCTTTCAAACCTGTTTTGATTTTCATTCTTAAAATTTAAAAAAGAAATAATATAATTTAACATAAACTGCCAAACCATTAATTTAATAAGCTGCCAACAAAGTTTAAATTCTGGGCAAATTTTGTCCAAAAAAAAACTGGGAATTGTTTGGGAATTGTGAACAAACTAACTGGTGGTGGCTGCCAAGTTAGTTTACCAGTTAGTTTACTTATGCGAAACTTTTAGTTATTGCGCTAGACCTAACTGCAGTGCTAACAGAGGGGAAGGGTAGAATTAGGGTTTGGGGATCATGCTTGTTAAGGTGTGCATTCACACCTAATGTTAAGTCAGTGTTAAGTGAAAATCTAGGTGGCATCTTAGGTGGCAGCCAATGTTAAATGGGACCTTAACTTAAGAGAAAATTTTCATGGTAAATAGGTTTAGGTCCTAAATGACTAGGTTGGTGTTAGGGGTCTTAATACTAGAGTCCCTTAACACCAAGTGTGAATGCACCTTTAGTAGCCCTAACTGCTGTGCTAACAGAGGTGAAGTATAGAATTAGGGTTTGGGGATCCTCAGTTTGATCCAAGGCGTTGTTGTTTTGGATGGTAGGGTTTTTGTTTTTTTCTTTTCCTGGCCGATGTTTCTTCTCGATTTGGTTGCGCGTCTTCTGCGGATTGGATCTGGCGCAAATTTCTGGTGAAGCTTTTTCAGTATTTGGTCGACATTTGCACATGATTGAGATTTGTTGAAAGTGTGGTGGAGCGTTTCGCATGTTGGAAAAGCTGTGTGTATGTGTGTGTTTAGTAGACGGGTGATGTTGGAGCTCCAGTCATGAGGAGCTCCGCTTCCCTGTTGAGGAGATCCAGGAGGCCGGGGATCTTGTTCCAGAGCTTCTCCACTTCTCCCGTTTGTGGCTCCGGATATGGGAGAGGAAGAGGTAGGGGTGATGGAGCGGACGATGCGTCGCAGGTGGGGGGCTATGGCGGTGGAGTAGGACGACGAGCTGGTTTCGAGAATGAAACTCAGGGTTTCGGCAGAGGGAGACGAGAGGGAGGTGTTTTGCCTCTACCACCACCACCACCACCACCACCGTCGGTCGCCACCCCGCTTCCTCCTTTGAAGAAGTCATTCGTTCCTGCGAAAGCAGAAGCTGAAAACGTGCCAGATTCAGGCCAACAGGTTCTTGATTGTTTGTTTTCCTTGCTCTTCGCTTTACTTTTCTTTGTGACTATGCTGCTGCTGCTGCTGCTGTAGCATCAATGACATAATGATCTTTGCAGGCAAGCAAGGTCTTCTTGGAAGCGGATGGACAAGCAGCGAAAATTGACAGTCGGTTTGAGGACGCTGTTACAGAAAAGCCACTCAAGCCGTTCAAGCCCTTTGTAGCTATCGTAAAGCCTCCAGAAGCAGCGGGTATGTATACTTCTACTACGCTTTGATACTGTGGAATTCTAGATATTTATCCCTCTAAACTATGGCTTGCCTGGAGCATATCCATAGATATTTGTGATAGTGAAATTTGAGGGTTTAGTGTTTTAGGGTTTGTTGTCTGGAAGCTTGTGCATGCATTGTATTCAATATGCTTGGCTTGATGTTTGTCTGGATGAATTCAGCTACAAAGTGATCACATTCATGTGCTCGCAATAACATTCATGTGTGGCGGTAACATTCATGTGCTGGATATTCTGTTGTTCACTCCTTGGCAGGGCAACAAAGGCTAGTTCCAGAAAATGTGTCATCTGAGCTTCTTCTTCAAGGGGCTGGCAGAGGATCAATCCCAAATGCTCGCCCTGCTGTTCCCTGGAATGAAGACCTAAAATTGCATCGGCAGAGAGGAGGTGCATCAATGGATACATGGGAGACACGACCAAGGGTGGTGAGCATCCTGGGGGAACAACACAAAGCAGGGCAGCAAGGAGCTAAAATGGGTGTAATTGGCTCTCATGCAGAAGCCAAGGATTCTGTTGTTGCATCTACAACAAAATCGTTTCAGGAGTTGTCTGCATCACCTAGAGTTGCTAACAATTTGGGAAGGACTGAAAGGACACATGGAACTCCAAATGTAGAAAGCAAAAGAGCCAATGTATGGGGATCCCTCTCTCAGATTTTGGCACCTCCAGGGAGGACAACTAGCCAGCCCACTCCACCACTGCAAAGCAAACCTACATCACCTCCACAAAACCAGCCAACACCACCTCTGCAAAGCCAGCCTATGAGAATTCTGCAAGATCACCCTACGCCACCTCCACATGCAGCAGTTGTTCTGCAGACTGGAGGTTTGGAGGTGCCACTCCAGCCTGAGACACCCCCAGCACAACCTCAGGTGCAGAATATGCCAGATGTAGTTCAGCCTGAAAAAGGCCCACCGGTTGTGACTCCCAATACTCAATTTCAACTCTCAGGTGGGCAATTTCAGTCTCGTCTTGCAGAGCAGGGCTTTTACATTGATGACTGCCTGATTACAGTTGTTGCAAACTTCTTGTCTTTAGTTGACTGTTCTCTTCCACCCTTCTCACCGGTGGAGTATATCTTTGGTATTTTGTGGTGCAGATGAGAGCTATGTGGCCATGATCAGGTGGCACTACAATGCAGGGCGTTTTGCTGAGGTTGACCAGGTCTTTGAGGACATGAAGGCAGATGGTGTCCATGTGACTGTTCCCACTTACAATTTGCTTGTGGAAATATATAGTAAGTCAGGCCAGTTTGACAAGATGGACACAGTGTACAAGCTGATGCGAGAGGCTTTGATAAAATCAAAGACTTCTGCTGTATCCCTGACAATGGAACAGCCCCCTTCAGTGTCCATGAGCAGTGCACCTGAAACTGAAAAGAGAGCTACAAGAGATGAGACTCCAGAAGAGCTTTTCCATGCTGAGGAGGCAACAGCAGTTGAGTTCCATCTGGTAGAAAAGGCATCAGTTCCCGAGCCTCAGATTTCAGATGAGGAAGCTACAACTGGTCCCGGTCAATTATCACCAAGGACAAGGGATCTGCATCCTCAGACTGCAGAGCCAGTAGAAAGTGCACCTCCCTCACATACACTCATCAAAGAAGAATCAAAGGCAACAGGAGTGTCACAAGGTTTTGCAGCCCCAAGTACTGATACTAAGAAGCCTGAGATTATGGCACCTGGGAGTTTCTTTGCCCAGCGTGTTGATGAGTCAGAGGGCCTGCACTCTTTTGGAGGGCTGCTGAAACAACCACCTGTTGGTGGACTTTTTGAAGATTCTGGAAGGGCTGGAGACTTACATCCTTCTATTTTGCCAAATGTGCCCTCAGCAGGGGCTGTAGCTGGTCGTGGAAGAGTTGGTGGACTTTTTGAAGATTCTGGAAGGGCTGGAGAGTTCAATCCTTCTATGTTGCCAAATTTACCCTCAGCAGTGTCAGTAGCTGGTCGTGGAAGAGGAGCACCACTGCTGGATGCTAGTGTGCGAGCAGGAGGTCGTGGACGAGGGGCACCACAAGGTTCACCTGGCCAGCCCCTTGTGTCACCCCCTGCTTCCATTGGAGCAACAGCAGGTCAAAAAGAGAGATTGCCTCATGCAGAGCTTTCAAGGGAGCAGGCTAGAGAGCGAGCAATGGCATTACTAGCAAAGCTGCCTGAAAGACAAGGGACACCAGCACCGGTACATACTGGACATTGTTGGTTAAGCATTCCATAGTGTAGCCTTATTATGGGTCCAGCAATTGCCTATAGTAACACTGTACATAATTTGCTGGGTGCAGAGGAGCTTATCACCACCAAGGCCACAGCTCTCAAGGGAAGATGCTGTGCAGCGGGCTGTAGCAGTTCTGCAGGAGGGAATTGACAAGAACCTGTCCATAGAGGAGGAGAGGAGAAGGAGGGGTGGACCTGTGGACAAGTTCTCAGATGTGACTGACTTTGTGGCCAACAGGTTTCGCAGGAAGGGACCAGACACCACAGCTCCTCGAACAGGCTCACAGTCTGATAAGGATAGGTTAAAGCGGCAAATACGACCCAGGCAGCGCAGGTCAGAGGGTCTTGTCTGGAGCGGTGTGTCTGCTTTTTAGGAATGATGACATTTGCTTTGTCTAATATAGTGTGTTCTGATTTGTGAATGAAGTTTGAATAAGTTCCTGCCTGTATGTATTTGTGTGTGTTGCAGGGCATTAGAAGAGGATGTGCCACAAGTGCCATTGACTTTGCGAGAAATGACACCAGAAGATGAGGAACGCCTGAAAGCACTGGATGAAGAGGAACAATTCAAGAGTGCCCTTCATACCAAGTTCCTGGTATATGTCTTATGTTAATTTTATTTAAGGCATTCAATGAGCAAGTTTCCTGTTCTGCATTTCATTTTCAACATGGTTTCTGTTCAAACAGAATGTCCATATTGATGTGGGTCCAGGCAACAAATATTATATGAGGGATAAGTCAAGAGCAAATTCTGTTTCATTGTTGGAAGCCTTTGTACATTGGTCTGACCAGCTGCAAATATGGCTCATGAGCAGTTTTTGGGGGTTAAACTAGGCCTAGTTTGTGTGTGATAGCAGGTGGTTTTGTTTGAATATAGGTTTAGTAAATGTGAGAGCACCTCTTCTTTGTGAGGGATGGAAATTTAAAAAGGTTTGTTGACTTGTGGCAGTTGGATTTTGAACCTGAATATGCGATGGAAAACTTCAGTGACAATCCAGATATAGATGACACCCCACAAATATCACTGGAAGAAACTATGGCACGCGTTAAGCCCTATCTCATGCGTGACGATATCACAGAGGAGATGTGGGAGGTATGAAATGGATCTAAGAGCAAATAAACAATTTTTGGTGTTGAGTTTGGATCACTCATGATGGTGATTGGATGAGCCTCATTCCCTGTTTTGAGAAAATAGAGTAGAGCCTCATTATAATGAGATATATTAAGACAGGGCTGGTTTCTGTGTGGTGGATTTGAATTGATCAGGAAGAGGTGAAAGACATCTTAGGGAAAGCCCACCATTTGAAGAAGCTGGTTCAGTTATATGCGGGTCCAGACCGACCAACAGCTAGGCAACAGAAAGTGAAGCTGGAGGCCATTGCAGATACTCTGCCTGCTCATGTTCTTCCTGAGATGGCAGATTTTACAAAAATGGCGCTGCTCTCTCTTCAGGTTCTTTCTCTTGCACCTTTCAATGCTCCAAGTTTTCTATAACTCAATAATTGCACTGCTGAAGAGCAATGAGTGGTGTTGGTACAATGTACAAAAGTGGCCTACACCATGAACAGCTGTTGTAGGTAAGAACCTGGGAAGCCTTGACTAAAAGTCATGAATGAGAATCTGGTTGTCCAAGTGAAATGCCTTAGCTTGAAACTAGTGAACCTGCATATCAGTTGAATGTTTGTGTCCAGTTTCAGTTTGGCATTGCCCATAAAAATGGAAGAACTTCCTAGAAGACTGGTTAGATTTGGCACTTGAGCGTCTGTAGATTTGCTTTTCAGTGCACAAGGAGGTGAAAATTTCCTGCGGGTGCAACTCTCTAACAATATGTATGGGCATGCAGAGTAACCCTAGCATTCGTCTGAAAGAGAAGGAGCGGTTGATGAACAAAGTTGTGTCAGGTTTTTCCACATTTTGATGGTGATTCTACTTGGATTCTGGCTTGTTATTCACGAGACCAAAAGTTTTAGCAGGGTATTTTTCCCCCTCTGGGTGGTCTTCAATTCTCTTTGGTCCTTTATAAGTTCATTTGTTTCTGTAGGTAGTTTGATATTGAGGAATTGTTTCTGGTTCTTTTTTAGGCCCCTTTTTGATTGAGATGTGGTGCCATGATGGAGCTTCATGTTGGTTCTATAGTTGTTGGCTTCTCTTTGGTAGGATCGATCTGCATGTGTTTGTTCTACGTCATGTTGCAGAAATCATCTATGCAGATGCTGGTCAAAACGCTCATGGGTACTCCAGTAACTGAGCATTGTCAACATATGATAGGAATGCAAAAGCACCCATTGCAATCATCTATTGAGCTTTTGTTAGTCCTGAGAGCTGGCCTCCTCAACACTGGGAGAAGGTTGTAAGAGTCTCCTCAACCACCACTTGGGGTACTGGTCTCAGCATCCAAGAGTTGGTGTCCAGTGATTGAAGCCAGTTTCAGGGATGGTCATCTCCACACAACATACCAATCATGAAAGGTGTTTGGTTGTCCCTGGAGAGATTCAACGGCAGATCTATGCTACTTGAGTCCAACTTGTTTGTTTCTGCACTTGTCTCTGCACATCATCTCTGTTGTGTGAGGACCTTGTCCCCATTCCTCAGGAGGCTTTTGTTAATTCTAACTGACATCAAAATTCTTTGTAACTTGTCCGAAACCAAGATTCAAGACATCTGAATGCAGGAACACATGCTTTCTGTGTGATGAGAAATATTGAATAAAAAGGTTTAGCACAATGGTGAGAAGTAGTACAGGAGTGCTGGCAACAAATATGAATTCAGTTCTACAACACCGCAAACATGGCTTCTGGTTGATCTTTTGTTTATGGCCACATTAAATAGAACTTAATTAAGCTGTTTGCATTGTGATGGCCAGAGGTTTTCATGCCATACTCTTATGCTACTAATGGCTCTGCCATCCTTTTCCTTTTGATGGCAAATAATCTACAACCAGGTTAGTTATAGAGTTCATTGCAATGGATTATTGGAATGTTCTTTTGCATATACATATGCTTCATGTTTCTTATGAGTGTCATGCAATTAATGCCACTTTTTCTGCACTTTGGCAATTGATATTTTATTCCTGAACTGCATGACCAATTTTAATTGAATCATTCTTTCACATTGTACAAGGGATTAATTCAAACCCTAGGAGTCCATCGCATATGAAGCAAGTCTTGATTGATAGAATTCCACCATAACATCACCATGGAGGCCACAAAGGACGTCTGCTATATATCAACTGAGATCTTTCCTCCAACAACCAACACTTCCAATAGTTGTTGCCATTGATTGCATCAATCTACCTTCATGTTTAAGCCTTCATCATAGCTTCAAACTCTTTCCACAATTTGCCTGTGTCTTAGGATTTTGAGTCTAGTTTGGATGTAATATTAATAGCAATTCCCAAGTTAGTGTGTTTGGACACATCTTTGGGTCTGACTTGCAATCATGTATCATTTAACTTCAACCCATGTGAAACTAGAAAAAATTAAGTCTTGAAGCCCCTAAAAAACAAGCAGTATTTCCAAACTTTCGAAATTTGACCAGACTTGCTGTCACCGCAGCCTTGCTTTTCTACAATTTTGGGTTGTTCTTATGGAAAGGAGGAGGGACATACATAAATTAGAATAGTGGACACCATCCATATTAATCACATGTCAAGAGAATGTGCAGTTCACGACCGGCATCACCAATATATCAAAGAGAAGAAAGAGTTGAACCACCTTTAGTGAAGTGGCATTTAAAAAAGTGTCAGATCCTGATCCTACATGAAATCTTTTGAGGTTTTTTTGTTTGTATATGAGAGAGAGAGAGAGAGAGAGAGAGAGAGAGAGAGAGAGAGAGAGAGCTGAACACATTAATTGTAAAAGACCCCAGAACTGTTTTTGGGCTCAATTCTCAACTTTCCAACATCTACAGCACTTTTCATCTATGTTTGCCTGTATAGACATATAACAGTGTGCAGAATGAAATTTACACATGGCTTTTGTGTTCATTGCATGCAAGTCAGAGAATTGGCCATTAAAGTGCACTACCTCTATTCTAAAATGATTTTGTAAGAAAACCTTGCAAAAATCTTAAGGGTTTTAAAGTGTAAAAGTGTTTACCTGCCTCAATTTGTTGCAGGTATTGAAGAAACACCAGTTTTGACTTTAAGATTTTGCACAAAATTTTGCAGTGCAATCCTGTAATCCCCCTCCAAAAATATGCACTTTTCTCTCCACCCAACTTGATGAAAAGCACAATCATATTATCCCCACCAAATGCTGTTCCCAACCCATCCACATGGTGAGCTGAAACAAAAATGTAACCAAATTTATCAGTCTTGTATCTTTGATAGGAAGGATGAACGAATTTGTATGTTTCACCATTGAAGTTATTGGTCTATGAAAGTTTACTCATCCGTTTGGCAGCATTTCTTTCAGGGAAAAACTAGAAGATGAGAAAAACCCGGACATTGGATGCTTTGCAATTTGTCATCATCTGAAAGTGCCACCGCACATAAAATATGATCAAAATTTGTACAGAAACCATACTATATTGGTAATGCTGTTAGAAAAAGGTTACAGGATCTGCACACCTTTCCATCTGGATGTGATGCAGATCAAAGTTATAAACTGTGTTTATATTGTTTCCCCTACTGAGGCAATTTCCCTGTAACCTGTGAACCTTGGAATGGGCGTCTACACTACTGGTTCAAGAAGAGATCTTCAATCACGTATGGACAATCTGTGGACCAAAGAAGGGACAACTCTGACAGATCTTCAATTGGGTATGGACAATCTGTGGACCAAGGAAGGGTCATGGCTCCAAGAGATCTCCAATTGGGTATGGACAATCTGTCAACCAAGGAAGGGACCATTCCAAGAGATCTCCAATTGGGATATGGACAATCTGTGGACCAAGGGACAACTACTACTATGCTTAGAACCGGGGCTGACGTGGACCAAATGGATCTGGCCACGATCCACGATTCCTGAGTGAAATTCGATCATCTTCAAGAACATTCAGGTTTGGAGCCAATAATCGTGTATAACGGTCAAAATACAGGAGTTGCTTCAGTAGAAGTCCAAACTCTCGGGGAAACTTCAACCCATATGCCTCACTCACTCGAATCTGCACAGAAAACAAATGCAGAGCTTTACAAAAGTGTTGTTGGGCATTGTAAGATACGAGCAAGATGGGTGGACAAAAAACCACTAGTGCAGGGAAACTGTAGTAGGATCTGTAATCTTGCTGATTTATCCCACTACATTCTTCAGGGTGAGGGTACTACATACCACATCAAGCAGGAGGGCATTGATTTGCTGTTCATCAATTGCCATGGTTGCAGCTACAGTAGCACTTCCGGGTCCCCCTGCAGTCGTCGTGATGAGGACATCCGTGTCCAAGTCCTGTGCAGGAGAGAAACTCTTATGAACTCAGTGACTAAGAAAGAAATCAGATAATTTAACCACTGACAGTTCTCTTATACTTTCAAGGTCTGGAAATTTACCTTAACTCTAACCCCTGTGTGTTGACAGAGTTTTTCATTCATATGTGAACAGCAGCTTTGTGCACAATCAAACACTGATGTGTCCATTCCAGAACATATAGAATCAACATGCTTGATTCTACGAATTGCAGAAGATCTTTTCAAAAGGGTTTACCTGCACGGCTGAGAAAATTTTCTCCAGGTCCCTAGAAAAGCTGGTGATGTCGACAGCTGAATCTGTGGCACCCATTTGAACCAATGCTGTTGCCATTGCTGTGTATTGCCCATTCCCCACTGATGCCAGAAATGTTTCCATGGCTGCCCATGTAAGTGGAGAGATGCGCCCTACTATACCTGCAAACAGAGAACCAGAATGCTGTCATTGAGATGACAAGTAGAGCAGACAGCTGAGAGATGTGGTCAGGACTTGATGAGAGAACATATTCACTTTCCTTTGAGTTTTCAGAGCCTTTTCTGTTTGCATTTCACTCTGATTCCACAATCACATCCTGACCCCAGTGTCCAAGATGGTTCAGAGACTATAAGTTCTGAAACCCAACATCTGGGGATTCCAAAATACCCAGAATCCCTTTACTCAAGAATTGCAGTGCCTAGAACCCACACACCACATGCCTTCTAGAGCATGTATATCCTTGAACACAAGCTAAAGTGGTTAGAAGGAAGATTTGTTACCAAAGTCAATGAAGCCCACACGTCCATCATTCAGTACCAGCAAGTTGCCTGCATGCACGTCTGCATGGAATGTTTCACAAGCTATCAAGCTTCCAAACCTAGCACAAACCAAGCAAAACATATACGCAGCTGCTACTTAGTCTCTGTGACAAATGAAGGACACCCATTTTTGTGCACTTTCTTCACATGTGACATGATAGGTATTGAACAATTTGCTATGGCAGGTATATCCATCAGCATCATTGTAACACTGCAATTTTTCTTTTTTGGCTGGTATGTGTATCTTGTCATCCAGTAAAGCAGAAATCAGGATAAGAGAGAGATAAAAGGCACTGACCAGACGTTGAGAGCTGTGATAAGTGTGGCCTCAGGACTGGGGACAATGGAGCGGATGGAGTTCAAGTCTGTGAGTGGGACACCATATAGTCGTTCCATAGTCAGTACCCGCTGTGTGCTGCAATGCCGATAAACAAAGGGGGCTGTTGCCTGTTTTGCAAGACCCATTACCTCCACATAATTCCGGAAACTGTCAATGTTCAGTGCCTCCTTCCTGAAGTCCACTTCTTCCAGCATTGATGCCCTTATATCTCCAACAATCCCCACCTGCAAAAGGGAAGCAGACCCAACTGAGGAAACCTACCCAATAGATATGTGTGTGTGTGTGTGCACAGAGAGAGAGAGACTGAGAAGTTCCAAAATATAGCATATCTCACCAGCATTGATTGCTTCACAACATAACCTGAATTCCAACACAAAACTGATGAACAAAACATAAGGATTGTGCATTAAGAAGCACCATAAGACAACAAGCTGACAGAACAACAACAAGAAATGGGCATAATAGAGTCTGCAAACCAGAGATGTGCGGCTCAGCTGCGGATTCAAAAATTCCAGAATTCGAGCTGTGACATAGAGGAAACTGAGGTCAGCAGTTAGAATGTCCTCCACTCCTGGCTTCAGCACCTTGATCACCACCTCCTTCTGACTCCCTCTTAGTCTTGCTGCATGTACCTGTGAAGACACCAATGCTTGTTGAAAGACACAAGGGGGCAGGCACCTTGACATACTTTGAATCTTGGCAAAGACTTTATAGGGGGTATACATCAGAAAATTCCATGGCTAGGACCTTCAGCATCGGGAAGAAATCTATAGAAAGTAACTCTGAGGCACTACCTAGTGCCTTACTGCACAATAACACACTTCTGTTTCCTAGGCATGCCTCTGCAGTTCTGTACCTGGGCTACCGAAGCAGAGGCAAGTGGTTGGGGATCAATAAAATCGTAAACCTCTTCCAGAGGGCGGCCTAACTCTTGGCGAATAATGGCCTTGATTTCATTAAATGGCACAGCTGGTGTTTTGTCCAGGCAGCTTTGAAACTCTTTCACATACTCTGCTGGGAATAATGTTGGAGCTGATGCTATGAACTGCAGACCCAAATCCACATTTTGTGTCTAGTAAGAATCCCAAATATCACTACTTTATCAAGATGACAAAGACTTCCAAACAATTGCTTCATGTAAAAATCAGAGCTGAATCCATCATATACGCCTGCCTAACAACAGACCTGACCCAACTTGATGTAAGTTGCCCCAAGCCGCTCAAATAGGCGTCGCAGATCAGCAGCTCCAGGAGGGTTCAAAATAAAACTTGGCATTGTGTTTGGTGATGTTGCTGCTGCTGTTGGTGGATTCTGCAACTCCGCATTCAAACCCGGTATTAGCAAACTCAACATTAACACCATACCAAATGCATGAATGGTCATCGTACCAAAAATGTGTTGCATGAAACATCATGCTGCAAATATGTCTGTGCAAAAAAACAGGAATGAAAACAAAAGATGCAAAAATCTCTCTCTGTCTCTGTCTCTCTGTGCAGTCAGAGTTTTCTGGGCAAAAACCCAGAGGGAGGATTCATTCATTCACAGGAGGATTCTGCCATCAGAGATGCACACAAACTGTGATGAATGGTATGAGATGATAGGGTAGTGATGAGAGTAAGGAGCAGAGAAAGAATACTCTGTAGAGCTGAAGAAGATATTCACTACCAACAGATACCACAGCTTCAATGCCTTGTGCTAATCTGATTGCTCCTCTTGGTCCTGTGCTTATTGCAGTTCGTGCTACATCTTCCAGGAGCTTGTTCAATTCCTTTAACCTCTCTGTTGCAAAACACACCAACAAAAAAAAAGAAAAAAGAAACCCAGAACCAGAACAAATAAAGCAAAACCCAGAAACATTCTTTCAGTAAAAGAAAAACCCCAACTGCAAGGATTTCCTCTGGTCACACACTGCAAGGATTTTGTTATGGTCACAGACACAGACTGCAAGAATTTCTTGTGGTCACAGACATGAGTGCATGAGCCTTGAACCATAGACACTGGCATTCTGTTGACGATTCTGCTAGGGTTTGTTCTTGACTGCATCCTGGTGAAGATGTGGAAGAAGAAGAAGAAGAATAAGCTCAGAATCCATGTCAAATTCATCAAAGGAAGTTGGGCTGCAGCAATGGTAAAAAAGATAGTTTTTTTCTGTATTGTTTTTTGTAAAGAACCAACCTGTTGTTCTGATCTGCTGATCCTTTTGTGTTTGTGTGGGGATTGTTGAAGAAGTGGAGGATCGTGCCCAGATTATGTGTTGTGGCCTTGTTGCAGCAGAATTCCATTGCTGTACAAGCCGTCTTCCCTCCTGCACCTTCTTATTCAACAACAGCAGAACCATCCACCCATTCCCCACAAATTCTTCTTAGAGCAGCTCTCGAGAAACCCGTCTTTGATAAAACAATTTTTGCTACAAGACGATACCACAATTTCCTCTACTACCCAAAACCCTCAAGAAGCACCCACCCACAAAACCTGAGCAAAGAGCTTGAGCGAGAAAAGCTGGAAACAAGAAGAAGACCTGAGGACGACACAGAGTTTGCGGTAGACGATGATATGCCATGGAGATTGCAGCGTTTGCCATGGGAAAGAAATCAAACCCTAAACTAGGATGGAATGAATTCTTCAATTCCCTCTCCTTCCTTGCTTGATTGGGAGGATTTGCTTCCTCTCGCAGGCACACACGCACGCACGGATGGATTTGTTTGTTTGTTTGTTTGTGGGGTCCCTCTAAATTACTGTTTCTCCCTCTTCTTCTCTGATCCTCAGTCTTCTCTTTTTGTTTTTCTCGAACGTGGCCCTTACTCTCTCGTAGATGCTCCTGTTGGTTGTGCGAAAGTTGCTTTTCAGGTTCAGAAGAGAGCGAAAGAGAGAGGTGTGTTGTTCACCGTTTTGGCTCTGCGCGCGAACTGGTTTTCCCTTATGCATTTTCTGCCATCAACTACGTCTTCTTCAAGGGAAGTTCGCGAGCGCCATGATAGAGACGGAGAGAGGCGGCAGGAGGAGAGGGTGGTTCACAGTAGTTTTTTGGGGTTTGTGGGGATTTTTGGCAGAGGAAGTGAGGAAGAAGAGATGGAGCAAGTCCTACTCTCCTGCGTGACTGACTCCTTCTCTGAACATATTAATCTCTGTGACCATATTATTCTCTTGCATTTTGGCATGACGCTCTCTCTCTCTCTCTCAGAGCATGGTACTTTGCTGGAGGCCATCTGCAGGCAAGAAGGGCTCATCTGCAACATATTAAGACAACTAAAAACCCTTTGCAACTGATCTCCTAAATTGCCAAAACCACCCAAACTTGAGCATTGACTTGAGCACCCTGGTCATTGATTACACTATGCTCAACACCCAAGCTTGCACACAGGCTTTTTTCAGCACCCTGGTCCTTGATCACACCATGCTCAACTGATGGTGATCAAGGAAGGACCCATGGATGTCACATGAATTGTGAGGCAGCTGCTAGCTGCTTTGGTTAGAAACTGACTTGTGAAAAGAGTTCCTATACTACCTGAAAGAGTTCTCCGACTCCAGCTGCTGCTGCTGCTTAGCTCTTTGGCTTGTCAAAGCTACAAAGTCCCAGGGTATAATTTTTGCAATGCAGAACAAGCCAAGCCCCAGCAGCAGCAAGATGTACCCAGTATGCATACAAGATGGTATTGTGCATTGCCCACCTCTCTCCTACCTACCAAGCAGTGAGTGAACCTACCTGCTGCCTTCCCCACAACTCCAATTTTGTTTTCAAACACATCACATCCTGCATTTGCTCTCTCTCTCTCTCTCCTTCATTTCTGCTGAAAACTGGCCCTATGTCCAAGTATATGATGCTTGCATGATTGGTGAGTCCTGAAAGATCATGTTGTATAAGTTGTCCACATCTTTGCATTATTTGTTTGGTTAGCCCATCCATGCCATAGCTTCCAGACAAGTGTAATACCTGCAATGTTGGAATTGCTAGTAGTCATAGAACAAAATAATTATTCAAGTCCACCATTGTCACGAGAGGAAAATCATTCAACTTCCCGTATGTATGCAACTCACATATTGTACCTAGTTCTTGGTAATTAGCAACTTGTTGATCACATTTGTACCTGCAGGTAGAGAATGCAGGAGAGAAGGCCTGTTGCTTGAAGTCAATAATCAAAACCCTTGTGGAGTGTGATTCTCCGAAAGCTAAAATTTGTGGGCATCTCACCTTATAGTTATGCATTGTTTCCTCAGAAGTACAGGTTGGGAGAGAAAGACTCAATCAAATGGTGCCATCGACTGAGAGCTAGCTTGCTAATCAAGTTCTTGATCACAAAAGGTATCAATGTTAGGTCGAGAAGGTTAAAATTTGTGCCTTATCTCATTTAATTTGTCACAATGCAATAGCATTCAACAATATTTTGCAAGCTTTTGTAAAGAGAATTTTGGAACCTTGGGAATTTGGTCTGTCATCCAACAACAAAGGAGCTTAAAAACCCAAGGGAGTTGTGAGCAACAAAATTGGTGGAGGCAACAGTCTAAAGTACATGTATTGCCAATTAGATGAATAAAAGCTTCTTTTATGCAAAACATGCTTCAAACTTGTGCTTGCCAATCTCAATCGACCCATATCGAAGATGCTATTAGCAACAAACGTTGCCTTCAAGGTTCTTATCAATGGCCTTTATAGACTAGCGAAAGCATGACACCAACATGGAAGGAAAAAGGAATTGTGATTTCAATGACAATGTATCATTTGTTGGAAATTGACATTGGAACAATGAGAGAATAGAGATGAGAGAAACACGACTTCAATACAATTGATTGGTAATCATCCAAAGTTTATTGATGTGAACTCGCATTGAAGTCTATGGAGTTAGTACGTGCGTAGTTGTTGCAAGAAGAGTTGTAGTTTAATCTAGAAATGATACAAAACAAGAAAGTATACCTCTACTATTATGTCATCAACAAAAGTTGAATATACGACAACTTCTTAAAGAACAAGGTAGATGTTGTGGTTTTCATCATTTTCTAGGATTCTTGGTTAGCGAAAGATGAAACCCATTGTTTTATATGATGACAATCAAAGTTATATATTTCTAATCTCTCATTGTTTTGCAGTTAATTTTCTAATGACATTGAGATGTGTAATGTGGTTGGAAATTCAAACATGTGCAGAGCTAGTGGAAGTTGATTACCTTGGTTAAGGTCTAATATAGTTGGTACTTACCCATAACCATTATTGTCTTTATAATGCAAGTCAAATCCATGATTTAAATGAGGATCCAATTTTTGAAAATGATTTTAAAAAGTGGAGATGCAAACCATAATGGGATTCAAAGGCTAATTATCATTTGATTATTTACTTGTAATAATTGATTATTTCAAATGGCCGCTCGGCTATGTATGAGGATAGTGATTATAGAATCATTGTTGATTCAAATAGTGTTTTGTTTTTATAGTTTTGTGATGTAGTCACACTTACAACCATCCACATGAGGATTTAGTCAAGTTTGATTACAAGATAGATAGGAAGTTAAAAGTTTTTTAAGAAGCACGCCAATTTTTACCAATTTGTAAGACCTTAAAGGCTAGATGTGACAAATTCAACTTTTCTCCCCAACCTTTTTGGCAAATTTTTTTTGAAAATTTTCCCAAAAAACCTTTTGAGAAGGTTGCAAGTCATTTTCAAATTTAACAATAATGTGAACTTTTGCTTGGACAAATTTTTTATTAGATTCAAAGGTCATTTTTATGAACATTTTTTCATCTTTGAATATAAGGGATTTTAATAATAAATGGAAATATGGTTAGGTTTTGGGCCTTTACTTTTTCATCACCCTAAATTTCCAAAGCACAACTTTTGAATGTCAAATGTTCTAAAGGAAAAGGGGGTGCTTTGAAGGAGTTGGGTGTTTTGTTGGAGAAGGCTTTTGTTTGATGTTACATGTTTTGAAACAAAGTGGGGCATTGTTTTGAAGGAGTTGATTATTTTGATGGAGGAGGAAGGGTGTGTTTTGTTAGTGTTTTGTGAGCATTGTTATAATTGTTTTCTCACAAATGAACTTAATTCTTGCCATTTTCCTCCATGTAATTTTTAGAAATACATGTGTTGTTAGGATAAGGGCATTGAGTTTTATGGTGGGAGGGTTTTTTTTTCTCACTTTGTTGAGGAGGAGAAGGGTGTGATGGTGGTGGATGGTTGTAATAGTGGGAAAGCTTGAGAAAAAAGAAGCAAGAGGAGGAGCATTTATTTTGTTACCCTTTGCAACCAAAGTCACTAGAAATTAAAAATTATCATAACAACTTAAGAAGTGAACTTTGTGTTGCAATTTTTTGTTTCTAGCAACTTTTTGTAACAAACAACTTTTTGAATGAACATGAGATGACAAATAGGTGCAACTTGAGAATGCAAGCCTTCATATTGTAATTTTTCATTCAAAGCAACTTTTTGAAAAAACATTATGTTGGCAAGTAGGTGCAACTTGAAAATATGCAACTCCTTGCATCACAACTTTTTGCAATAAAAATTGAGGTAACATTATTCAAAGGAACATTAAGGCAACAAGTAAATACACAATTTCCTTCTTGTAATGTCCTTTTATAAACTAAGAACGTATCTATTTGTGAATATGTAAATTTTTTTGTTATGCAAATTCTACAATTGCAATTAATCAGTTAGTTTTTAAAAAATTGTAGGTTTTGCAACTAAAAGGGAAAAATGAAATATTATCAAATACAATCAATTTTCATCAACCATGGACAATAATGGTGTCATGTGAATGCATGATTACATGATTTTTAAAAAATTCTCTTACATCCAATCCCTCCACCTTTTAAAGGTCGCATAATTGTTTAGCCTTTGTTTTCTAGTTGCCTATGAGTTTATGCATTAAATTATGCATTGAAGAAGTTGAAGACTTGGCATACATAGTTATGGTTGATATAGACAACAATTTGATTTCTTGATTGGATGGGTAAAAGTATGGTTATGTAGTTTCATTTTTGACATTTCGAAAATTTCACATTTTGCATTAACTAAAATTTTTACAATTATGACAAGTATCAAATTATAAATTTTATAATGATCCCTTATGTTTTCAATAACAAAAAATTGTTAAATCACATTCTAAATATCAGTAAATGAGTGATTGGTCAAAAATCTATGTGAAAGTTTGGAAATTTCAATGTGAAATGGAAAAAAATTAAAATTATGATGAAAATCATGGCATTTTAAAAAAATTAAATTAAAAATTATTTTATTGGGAAAAATTCAATTATTATTATTTATTTTGACACTACCATGACATATTTGTTCAATTCACATATATGCATGATAGATGTAATGTCATCATTTCAAAGTCCATTATGAGTCCATTTAAAAAAAACATAACCATGATTTTCAATATGATTCTAATTAAATTCTATGGCAACATGGATAATTAAAAGATTGATAATTTTATATGTTGAATATGTTTTACATTTTAAGTTCATTTACAATTTTGAAAAACTATGATTGTGATAATCCAAATAGTCCTCCTAGTTTTATGCTTTCACTTGTTATGCATTGATAGAATTGAAGTTGTTTATGTCTATTTTGAATTGTAATGACTTTTGACATCTTGTATTAGTTTGTGGGTGTCACTTTCCAACACTCACACCTACACATGTATGAAATTTTACTTCTTTTAAAAATCATGAAAGGAGTTGGAAAATTGAATAAGATGAAATCCATACATGTCAAGGAAAGTGTAAGTTGTGTCAACTATCCAAATTTGAACCTTCCTTGTTTGGTGAGACCATTTCAAAAAATGCATGTGCTATGTTTTATGTAAAATGGGATGAATAGTCAATAGGTTGTTTTCTAGATGGCTATAATCTTTAAGAACTATGACTGATGGTAGAATGTTGGACAAAGGAGGATGGATCCACCAAGCCCAAGGGGAAGAAGTTCAAAAAGGCATTTTTAGGTCCATTGTGTCTTTTTTGGTGACAAAGGAAGTCCATGGCAATTCCAACAAGGTGAAAAAGAAGATTGCACATTTGAAAACACAACGCCACAAAACAATAGATTTCTTACTACATTTGAGGCACTAAACATTGTTGAGTTTAACATTGTTTCTAGACATTGTTTAAAGTTGTTTCTAGATGATTATAAAGTTCTTTTCAAAGGTTATAACTTTATTCTTGAAAATTTGTAAATTGAAGTCAATATGGGATAGTTACAAGTTTACAAAGTTGTGGAATCCATAATTTGACAAAATTGGGCATAAATAGTTTCAAGAATTTATGTCGTTTTGATAGAGTCCTTCGTACCAATCATAAAGTTAACTATAAGGAGGAGAGTGATGAACTCTTTCTAGATTGTTGTGTGTCTTGTGAATGTGAATTATTCATGGTTTGTTTGTGAAACAATTTGATTCCAATTTGCATTGACCACCTTTTCTATAATTTGTGAAAATTGACTTCACCTTGAATTTAAGCTTGTGAATTTGTTTTGGTCTCATTTTGAACCTTTCACCATGCTTTCTTTCTTTGTGGAAATGAATGCGCTATGGGTTCGGATTCTATTACAAAATTGAAAATCAAATAGTCTTTTATTTTTTATACCATTTGTCAACACTGTGAAAAATAATTGTGTAGTTAGCAAAAAGAAGTTGGAATTGATTTAAAGTGGCAACATAATGTAATTTTTTTGATATTCTCTTTTTTTAATTTAGAAGGATAATCATTTGATCATGCATACAATGTAAAATTCTTTTCATCATCTTCTTTTTCATCACCTTGTTCAAAATTCCATGATAAATCATAGAAGGAACATAAAATTCTTTAAGGAAAAGGTCATGTAATACATGTTGTGAATATTACAAGATGTCATATTCTAAGGTGATAAACACATAATAAGTGAAAGATTGTAATCCTTGTGGTTGGTTACATAACAATGCTTATTGGTAGGAGCAAGAAATATACCTTTTCATAGAATACATATATAAGTGTTTGTTGTCGAATTTCATTGCATTAAATATAAGGTTACTTTTGTTGATTCAATTCTTTTTCTCATGTAGTTTCCAACATGGTATTAGGGCCATTGAAGAGTTTAGGTGATTTTTCAAAAAAAAAAAGAAGTTTTATTGAAGAAATCAATTGAATCCGAATAAAGTATAATTGACAAATGTTATGTTTGATAGAGCTAATTATCAAACATGAAACACTACCATAGAACTTTAGAAATGTATTTCTAAGGGAAAATTTATGGAGTGTTACAAATGGAATTTCATTAAGTCCAATTACACCTATTCATTGATCAACATGGGATTCAAAGGATAAAAAAACAAGGGTTACTATATTCCTAGGTGTGAAAGACATTCAAAAGGTGCATGTTGATTCTTTAAAAACAACAAATGAAGTTTGAGATGTTTTGAAAAGTCAATTCCAAGCTAAAAATGTCATGAACATGAATTTTCTTACATGGAAATTCTATACCCTTAAAATGAAAAAAGAAGATGTAAAAAAACACATAATTGAATTTAAGCTTTGTGTTGCTATGCACTACCAATGATGATCAATTATTCTATTTTTTTCTTATGTTTTCAAATGGTTTTCGATAATTCATCATTATTTATGTCAATGTCAAATTTAATTTAAATTAATATACAATTCATAGACATGTTAATTTTTTTTTTCATATCCATTGGTGGATAGGGAAAAATAACAAAAAAGTTATAAAATCGAAGTAATTATTAGGAAAGGTGGGAGATAGTTATTAAGAAAGATAATATGAAAAGGAAGTAGTTATTAAGAAAGAAATGAAGTAGTTAAGCTTGAAAATGAGGTATTTATTTTTCCAATTGTCTTTGGAATGGTCCATGGATGACCATAGGAAGGATTCTAAAAATTCCCCCATATACTAGTTCTAATTACTCGTTATTGGAATTTTGCAATTTACTAGATCAATTGACCATAGCATGAGCAACAATTTTAGATGGAGAAGTTGCATGTGCTTTCTTAAGTTCAATACCAAATTCATTTGCTTCATTAGTAATGGAACAAACTAGTAGGGTAGAAACAACACAAGAAGCTATTGGCTTATTGTTAGAAGAAGGAATGAGAAGAAAAAATGACAAAAATGAAGAAGATAATGGTTTTCTTAGAACCTTCTATGGGTCTATTTCTAAATCTACATTTAAGAAATCCAAAAGAAATGAAAAATATTACAGATGTGGGATATATGGACACTTTGCAAAGAAGTGTATGGCACCACATCCTATTCAAGAAAACAATGTTGTGTAACAAGCCAAGCTCAAAATGAAAATTTTCAATTATTTTGAATCAAGTCATCAGAATGATCTTTAAAAAATTCAAGAAAAAGAGTTGAAGTGTGAAAATAATGAAACTATGAAGATGGAAAACAATTTTCCATGGACCATGTGTAGAAATAATTTAGTCATAGATGAAAAGTTTTGATGTGTGTGAAGAACAAAGTTGAGGTGAAAGGGGAAAATTGTAAAGATCTAGAATAGTCATGTTGAGGGGGAAAGTTGTGGATATTACAACATGTCATATCGAAGGTGATAAACACATAATAAGTGAAAGAGCGCAATCCTTGTGGTTAGATACATAATAAACTATTAGTAGGATCAAGAGACATACCTTTTTGTAGAATAGATATATAAGTGTTTGTTGTTGTATCTCATTACATTGAATAAAAGGTTATTTTTGGTGATTCAATTCTTTGCTCATGTAGTTTCCAACAATAGACAACAAGTTTTTATGCACAACATTGTTGTACTATGATTTCACTATGTTTACATTTGAATATGTATGCCTTTTCGACTTTGAAAATGTCCTTTTAAAACACTTAAATATAATTTTCTACTTTAATAGGTGGATTATTGTTAGTTACATATTGAGTATCACATTTAATGGTTGTAGAAATACTATTTTTGTAAACCATTAAAAGATGATAAGTATAACCAATTAACAAGTACTTTTCATCATAGAAATAATCATTTGAGTTCATGAAAACTCATGAATCATGAACTAACCTTAGAAGACTAACAAACATGTGTTGTATTCTACCCTTGTGGTCACATTGAACAATCATTGTTGAAATACCATAATTATTATTTTTTGGGAATAATAATCTTCATAACACTTAGTGGATTTAATTGCAAGAGGAATGATAAACCCAAAATGTCTTTGGATTTCAATCTTCATAATCATATGTTTTTCTATAGTAAACCACCTCATTATTATAAACTTTGTGGACAAAAGTGCAATAACAACAATTTTAATACAAATTAGCTATGAATGTTCACATGTTAAAGTTGATGTCAAGGAATGAAATCTTCATTTCAATAATGTGATTAATTCTCATAAAAATTGATAATAATATGTGTACATAATGTGAAAAGGTGATTCTTTTTTTCATGAATTCACCACGGGGATAAAAATTGGCAAAAAAATTCTAGTGATATAACATTGGAGCTAATATAAGGTAGACATGTTTAGGGTCCATTAATAATATCATTGTACCAAAATAAAATTTGGTTTAGAATCGTAGGGAAATCACTATTTGTATGTTTTAAGAACCACCTAAAATAAAAGGGTATTTTTTATTTTGCTATAAAATAATGACATATTTAGAATATATTTTAAATCTATTCTAAAATATACTATGCATGTTGTAAATATATTTTCATAATGAATTATAGGCATCCTATTTACATGACCTTGATGATAAAGTTTAATTGTCAAAAAGTTATTTACAATTTAAAATTGATTTCCAATATAATTTTATTTTTTTCAAAAGTCAATATTTCCTTCACCTTCAATTCAAAAGTTATGAAATCACCTCCAAAGAAATACCATTCTTCAAGGGCTTTCCCATACTACCAAGAGTTTGTCCCAATTTCTCTAAAAATTTAGTTTCGATTTAAAAAAATCTCTTTGACAAAATATTCAATATGCAATAACTTTGGTGTTGCATTTTTAATCACTAGCAAACCACCTTGGTGTAATTCCACTTATCAAGAGCTTCGCACTGGTATTAATTTGAAAAAAAAAAAAAAAAAAAAAAAAAAACGGGAATTTTTTTTATATGGGGGAAAATAATTTTAAAATTTAAAAAAAAACCATTTTTTTTATTTTTTAAAAAAAAAAAAAAAAAAAATT
>Ga0116231_10003483_pt1 | contig 32708 bp, 23 predicted proteins | sample S1TSphgellanicum_2_FD_89695 | JGI IMG/M metagenome (GOLD analysis project Ga0116231, IMG submission 89695) | Host-associated microbial communities from peat moss isolated from Minnesota, USA - S1T2_Fd - Sphagnum magellanicum MG | ecosystem: Host-associated > Plants > Peat moss > Unclassified... | reverse complement strand
TCCGGGCCGTGGCTCTTCCTAGCACCAAAGGTGCTCCAACTTTGGACTAACCACTTGGAGTGGTTCATGGAGGGTCCGTGTGAGTGAGTCAAGCTTGTCCACTCTTCCTAGTCTTTCCCGGGATTTCTAGCACGCCCCTCTCACCCCTTTCTAGTGCTAGAAGTCGGGATCGTGCCCCAGGTTCCAACCGCTTCCGCATTGTCGCATACTTGGACCCTCGAGGGGGTCCACAAGGAACTTGGGGGCGCGACATTTGGTATCAGAGCTCGGGGAAAGCTCGATCCACTTCTTGGAGAGTCCTGATGGCACCAAAGAAGACCCGCAAGCTAGTCCAAGAGACCGTGGTGGAAGAAACCACCCAAGACCTAGATGTTCCTCCCGAACCTTTGAGGGAGGAGGAACAAGACCATTCCGAAGATAAGGAAGACCGTGTTAGCCTTGAGGAGCATGAAAATGAAGAGGAACAACCAAATGGAGTCCTCTTCACCCCGGAACAATTGGAGGTCCTACTCAAGATGAATAGGCCCGATTTTAGTGAGTTGGTTGCGGCCCTCAAGGGAGGTGCATCCAAAAGTGTGGGATTCATGCCCGCTAGGCTCGGGAACTTTGAGGGGGCCCGGGATCGAAAGGTTGTGGATCCTTGGCTTGCGGAGATAGAGGATTACCTTCATGCCGCCAAGGTTGGTCGGCATTCGACTGTGGAACTTGCCCGATCATATTTGAAGGGCTATGCCTCCACATGGTGGAGGACGGTGAGACAAGAAAAGGGGGAAAAACCCAAACAATTCCAAGGTTCGGGTTTTAAACCCAAGGGAAATTTTATTAAGAAGGGGGCTCCTTTCAAAGCGAGCTAACCCAAGAAAGTGCCCAAAGAATGGAGCTCCGGTTGGAGGAGCTCAAGGCACCCATAGAGGTGCACTTTGCGGATGGGATTCCCCATCCCACCAAGTTGCAAGGAAAAGATGTGCCCCTCCAATTGGGGAATTGGAGAGGCAAGGTGGATTTGTTGGTTTCCACCTTAGGATCCCATCCAAGAATGGGATTGTGCAAGTGAAGGCACATGAAGTGCCTAGTGTGGGTGGGACCACCATCCAATTGTGCCCACGACTTGGGTTGGGCAACCCCCGAGTGATGCAAATGAGGAAGTGCCCATGGTCACACAACTTGAAGAAGCAAAAGAAATATATACCATGATGAGGACATCACCTTTCTTTTGGAAAAGGCATTGCAAGTGTCAACCATGCACTAGGGGGTTTAGAAGCAACTCTCTTGCCTAATTGTGTGGGCTAGGTAGGAAAATGGTCATGTTGACCAAGGTTTACAAGCCCAACATCAAGCTCATGGTTGAGGAGGTTGATTGAAACCCCAATGTTTGGACATTGGATGAAGCATGTGTGTCTTCAACAGCCAACAAGACCTACATCCTATGGGAATGCAAATGGTTGCTAGAAAATTTAAGCAATTAAGCATATACTAATGGGCAACAATAGCAAGCATGCTATAATTTCACAGCATGGACATTTTTGCATTAGGTTGACTTATATTTTTGGGCCACATGACCATGCTTTCATTTTTTTTTGATGCAATGTAAGTGGACTTTTGAATAAAATTTTATAAAAAATTTCATTCACATGTTTGGGTACAATATGCATGACATTAAATAGAATGAACCTTTAATTTGATTGGTGGTATAGTGATGTTAAGCATGGTGATGCAATCCATTTGCAAAATGTAATATTAGAGGTGTGCAACAAAAATTGACTTGAATTTTTCTAGCTACCCAAAAATAATATTCCTTTGAAAATTTCCACAAACACCTATTCCATTAAAAAATAAATGGTGACATTAATTCCATTAATGAAACTTGCCCAAAAAATCCATTAAATAGGCACATTCCACTATATAATGGTTGCATTTAATTAAATTACAATTTTTTTGTGAATTATTTAATATTAAATAAGTTGGGAAATTTTGTGGCACATTCCATTCGAAACATTCCATTTGGGGGTGACATGACTTATTCCACTAACATATTCCACTAAAAATGCTTCATTCCATTTTGGGCTTTCCATTGCATTGGAATTGGCACATCCCACTTAAAAATGGGTGGAATTACATGGAATGGAATAAGAAGCGACATTAATAGAAACACCCCCCCCCCCGGTTCGCAACTACGTTTTCAAGTACATCTTGACTATAAAACATAATTGAAAGTGATAAAAATAATTGCAAAATATTTTTTGCAACTAAAAATGTTCATTTCAACTATAAAATAAAAAAATTAACAAATACAAGTCGATAATGACATTTCGGTTGAAAAAGTTTCCCACAAGTCAACACCACATCAATAGCCATAATTAATTATTTTAGTTGCAAACTATTTTACCAATCTAGTCGCAAAATGTTGTCAACTTCCTTTGATTAATGGATGAACTTTATTTGTTGATTGCATATGACATCAGTAAAATATTTAGTTACAATTTTGATTACATTTCAATTAAGTCAATTGAATTTTTATCCAATGATGTGGTGACATGTGGTACACTCAAAACATTCCACCATTAATCAGGTGAAAGCACACTAATTCCCTCCAAAATTGTAATCATGAGTATAATATTTTTATAATTAAAATTTTTGGTAACGTATGGACATCACATCTTGGATTATTTTTACTTGTTTTAAGTATATTTGATTAGCTTTAGACTTAATCTAATCTATTATTTTGAAAATTCCAACAAACATTGAAGAATTTGAATGTATGGAGCATATTTGTGACCAAATAATACCCATCATAGAATTTGAAAATAGAATGTGTATTTTAAAAGTATGGTTGTTGATGGAATTTTTGGGTGAATTTTTTTGTGATGTATGATATTGATATACATCAATTAAATATAGAATAATTTGAAAATTAAAAATTTTGGATGAAATTCCATTCAAAAATTGTGTTTTTTGGCATTTTTTTAATAATGAATGCATGATAATATTTTCCTTTTAGGAAATAACCAATACCATATCAAAGAGAAGGAGATTTTATAGATGGACATTGCATTATTTTTTCAATTTCCTTTTGTTTGGTAATGTTTCATGAATCACAAACATGAGGCTTCATGGCCGTTGAAAAATTGTAAGTTATATACTATGTGTACATTGATTTTATTCAATCCTTTTCATTGAATCATTGGATCAAGATTAATTTTGACTCAAAGTTGCTTTTGAGTTCCAAAATGTTGTGCAAATTCTAAAGTTTTTTGCTTGTGTTTAAGTTCGCCAAAGGATGCCATCAAAATTTTAGTTTACTTTGTTCTATAATACTTGTTATACATCACCTTTTTTTAACAAAAGTGGTTCACCTTTAGTGTGCTTTCACCCAATCAGCCATAGTAGAAATTAAGTCGAAAAGAAATTATGTTGCAACTATGATGGTCAATGCATTTGGCCAATGGTGGGATGACACGTGTGGTATTTTTATAAGGTTTGGAATGAACTTAGTTAAATGACACGTGGCATAACCTAGGCTTATCCATGTATGTTGTGCCTAATTGTAGGCAACCATTTAATTACTTAGGCATGGGTTAAGTCTAAACTTAGGCATGAACATATGCATTTTTTTCAACTTATATATCAAAGTTTTGTTTAATTTTATTTCAAGTTTTGAAATATTATTGTCTAAAAGCACCCAAAAAATTACATCAATGATCATACATAATTGTCCATTTTCACAAATAAACTTACAAGTATTTTAATGTTTGATGAATTTCGATCATAATTTATAATAAATATTAAGCTATCACATGAAAAGAAATGAATAGAAATTAGAATTTCACAGTTTAATCATTAATTATATTAGTTTTATCATGTCTTCAACTGATTTTTCCTTCCAAAACCTGGTTTTTTGGAATTTATTTGAATTTTCAGTGGCAGAAATCACTTAGAAATCAATATTTCCCACATTCTGAATCTAGATCTTACCAAATAAATTCCATTAAATCCTGCTCATCAAGATCTTTCAAGCAACACCAAAGGCTTATTCCAATTCCTCTGAAATTTTCAGCTACAATTTAATTTAATTCTTAGTGAAAAAATCATTCAATATTCTAAGACTTTTGCACCATATGTCCAAACGTCATGGAACCAGGCCCATGCACCCCTTGTTCTCAAGAGCTTTCCAAAGTGTCCAAGAACGTGATCTAAAGCATCCTAGTTTGGTGGATCTCATAACTACGAACAAAAGAAAACAAACAAACAACCTTGTTTCATAGATAGATATCATTATTTGATATGTTGTAACCTAAATTTTGTCCACATAAAAATCAAATATTAGATGTATGAACATTTACTAATTTATATATTAAAAAAATATTCAAATTTTATATGCATTACAAAAATTATATTAAACATAACTATTCATTTATACAAATAAATTTACATATAATTTAATGTTATTATAATTTAGCATAGATATTAACATATATCATACGTATAAAAACAAAGTCACCTATTAGTTGTTTAGTTGAGTTGACAAATGATTGTAACAAAGTTGCAAATGAAATTGCATTTCATCCATCCCTTAATACATTTTATCATTCACACATGTGTTGATGGTGTCATCAAAATAGTTGAACTTTAGTTACCATCTAGATTATGTGCCAACTAAAGAATTTTAAATATTAAAAAAATTCCAAGAATGACCCATTAATCAAGACATGTTTTTCACTATTTGCCAACATAGTAGACATTTCAATTTGGAGGCATTGTTGATGCCAAAAATATTCAGTGGATTTGACAAAATATCACCTAATTGAAAATTGCTTTCAACTATATACCAATTTAATTGTTCAATTGATTTAATTGATAATTTTCATTATTCTATTTATAAATGAAAAAGTTCTAGTAGCAACATAGTTGGAAATCACATCTAGTTGAAAACTTTTTGGTAAAAAATGGGGGTTTTTTATTAGTGTGATTTGTTGTAATATCCATTCCAACAAAAGGCATAATTGAAAACAACATTCCCAAAATATTTTACTTTTTTTTTCTAAAACCTTTATCCAAGAAAAATAACATTCATTAAATTTTTTAATACATAAAAATTGGCATTTGTTTTATCTTATTTTGTGACCTTACCTTTAACCATCCCTAATTATGGGGTTCTTCACTACACTTTTGGTGTTTCAAAAAGCCCTTGACAAGGCAGTGTGCATGTTTTTCATTTTGCAAATTTCATATTATTTGACCAAAGGTTATTGAGTGGGTGAAAATACACACAAACGAGCCAATGGGATTATTTTATAAAAAAAAATTGTGAATCTTTTTTTACTTTTTCATACAATTTTCTTTTAAATGAAATCTTTTGTAACATTATTAAAAATACATGTATTTGCCCCAATAGAACACATGTTTTTTGTTAATCATTGTTAAATAATATGACTTTTTCAAAATGTGTAGATTTGGTTAGATTTAAGGTTTCATTTTGAAATTTTATCATAGTTTTTATCATACCAAAATATGCTAATTATTTTAGGTTTTTGTTCATTGTATCATAAACTACAACTTTGTTTTGTATGCCATGCACATTACACCCCATTTACATGTGATAAAAGACTTTTGAATTTTAAATTTTTTATAATACTTTGAATTTCAAAAAAATTAAAATTCCGTGTCTTTTAATTTTGAGTGTTTTTCAAATGCAAATAATAGGTTTATATCATATAAATTTTTTTATCGTCAAAATTATTTTATTTAAAAAATCCTTTACCTAATCCTTTGCAAAATTAACCACATTTGATCTAACTATTTACAAAGTTCAAATGTCTTTTATTGAAACCAAAAATCGAGATTTAATTTAATTATTTTAAAATTTGAATACCTCAACATTCATATTAGTCATTTGGAATGATTGAGATACCTTTAAAATGTCAAAAAAAAACATACATAAAAAATTTGATAGTTGTGGCCACTCTTCAACATGGTTTTTGGCTCCATAATGTGTATTTGCAATTGAGTATATAGTGATTTTTTCTAATGAAAATAATATTTTAAGAAAAACAAAACTTAAATGATTATTTAATGTTATTATGTAGCCTTGTGCAACAACTCTTGGGTTAAGATGGTATGCAAAATAGTAATATTGAGTGTAAGGTGTGTGATGGTAAGGTCTTGGTCTATATTGAAAACATGTCATAATAGGTTTTTTTTTTTTTTGCAAAGATGTGTGTAATCATCAAGAACATTGAAAATGATGAACTCAATTTATATTGAGTAGTTTTAGGTCACAAATTATCACAATTTCACATTTTGAAAATTGGATTTTGTTTCTCAACATAGTGTACATATTGTAGATCAAATTCCAAAAAGAGATATTTTTGTATAAGGAGAACACCATTTCAAATTGCATTCTAAAATGTGAAATTAGAGGGTTGGGAATGCTAGTCCAATTCATCCACTTATGCAACACATCTGTACATGCATTTGTATATGTTGGTTTGAACCAATGTTGGGCTATTCTCAAATTTTTTATTTTTCATTTTTTAATAACTTTTTTGAAAAATGTTGATTTCGGTTTTCATTTAACATTTTAAGAATTGAATCGATTTTTAACAGTTTTTTTTCTCCATAAAAGAGAACCAATCAAGATATCAAACTTTTGAAAAACAAATTCAACTAATTCTCTAAGTGTTGATTCTCGCAACCTTAAGATTAGTTTTTAAAGTGTTGATTGTCACAAATTTAAAATCAGTAAGTTTTCCTAGGTGGTTCTCACATAATGGTTTTCAAAAGGTCAATTATATCCAGCAAAATTATTTTTAGTTTTAAAAAATAAAAAAATGGTAAAAATAACAAAGAATGAAAAAAATAAAAAACTTTTTTTCTTCCATAAATTCATATGTTCACAAGTTTATCCTCTTCTAATGAATCTTCAAATTGCTTTAGTTCTTTTTCTAACTCTAAATCCTTTCTAACTAATTCCACCAAATTAGAAGGTGATTTCTAATCAATTTTTAAATTAATAAGTTAACTTTTATTTACAAATCAAAATTTTCAAATTGGTTGTTTGTCAATGACATTTTAAATATATTAATATGTTGACTAAAGAAAAAACCTTCTTTGTCTCAATTAAAAATCTTAGGATGTTTAATATTTAGAAAGCCAAAAAAATCAATAGTGAGAAACCAAAAGAAGCATTAGTGACAAAAGGAGTTGAGCAATAGGAAGAGAAGAACTAAGTGACAAGAGAAGGAGTTAAACAATAACAAGAAAAATCAAGTAGCACAATAAGAGGAGTTCAACAATAACAAGAGCATTTAAGTAATAACAAGAGGAGTCAAACAACAACAAAAGGAACTAAACAACACAATAAAAAAAATCGACTAGTACAACAAGAGGAGTTGACCAAACAATTTTTAAAAAACTAGCAACAAAAGAAAAATTGACCAACAACTGAATAACAACACAAAAAAAAGTTGGAAGAAGAATCTAAAAATAATGCTGCAAGAGGAGTTGAGCACCAACACAAGAAGAATGAATAGTGAGTAGCAATGCAAGAGGTTGGAAGAGGAGTTGAGCAACAATGTCACAACAAGAGTCGAACATCGACACAATAAGAGCCCCCCAAAAAAAACTCAACTTACCAATAAGAAAAAAATAAAGACAACTTTAAAAAAAAACAAATAAATTCTTGAACTTTAGAGGATCATAAAGCTTTAATGCATAAGCCCAAAACATAAAACAAATTGAATAACAAAGTGAGGCCACATGTTTTTTTTTTTTTTTCCCTAGAGAATGAAGAAACGTGAAAAAAAAGTTTCAATGCTCAATAATTGTGGTGTTGTTGCATAAAATCTTATATTTTTTCTTTTGGAAACTCAGGATACCAAGCTGAGAATTGAGAATAATACCTTGTTCTATTTTAAATACCGTGTTAGAGTATCCATGTTTTGAGATTTATATAAGGGGACAAAGGTTTAAAGATCAGTTTTCACTTAATTGAAACCTTATGGGTCAAACAAACATCAACTCAAATATCTTTGTGAATGATATCCAACAATTTTCTTAATGAAAACTGGTTTAAACTCCTAGTCAATTCTCATTCCATTTCTGATACCTGCCCAACACTCATTTTGAACTTGCTAGAAAAGGCCATAGCCTTAATATGATGAACCACTTGCTTACATAGGGAATTCGTATCCCCACCACTTCATGGATTCGACATTATGATATCTCATTTTTCTTTTCAAACTCTCATCTTGTGCATTTAAATTTTTTAAAAATCTGGTCTAAATATGATTTGATTTTTTTTCTTAAATTCGAAAAATTTGCCAAAGTGTTGAATAAATACCCCAAAATTGAGAAATAACCTTCATTCTTTGAACTCCAAAATGCAGCAGATGCAGTTTTCTTTGACATGTCCAATAGTGCATATGTTGTAAAGGTTGTTGAATTAAATGACATCCCTGTGACTGATGCAATGATTCATGTTGGCCCCTTCATGCATGCTGCACTGCTGTTGACTTGCACAAGAGGGACAAAAAATAGGGTTTGCTGGCCATGGAAACAGTAATTAGCTCAATTCCAAGGGAGCTGCTGTTTCTTATCTGTTGGAGCTTTTGCTGCATGCTGACTTGTTGTGTTGTCCATTTAAAAAAGAAGACAATAAATAAATTTCTGCTCTCTTTTGTGAATTTTTTGTGAGGGACTATTATTATTGTGCACACAAATATTTCCATGTTCAAAAGTTTGCCACTTTCAGACTAGCTCCATTAGGTAGGGTTTGCATAGTAATATTTAAATGTTGATTTTGGGCAAGTAATAAATCTTCATATGATAGAATGCTTATAGAAGACATCACACAATAATATTACTATTATTTATTTATTTATTTATTTACTGGTTATAATGATTGACCCATTTATCATATGTTTATATGGGTGGATTGCTATTAGAACACCTGCACCAACAGCAAATAATATGACCTGTTCACACTCCTTTGGATAGCATTGAAATAGTGTCAAACGCAGTTTCTGCTCCAATGGTCTGGCAAAGGGAAATAACTCTCCTTTATTAGCCAACTATAATGACTGGGCCCAGGTGATGACATTTAAATAATCTGTTACTTTCTGTGTTTTTTTTTGGGGCTGTCTCGCCATTTTTTGTATGGAAATTGAGAAAAAATTGGAAAATTTTTTTTCTGCTGAAAGTTTGACTAATTTGCTAATTTTTTTGTTAAAATTTTGCCAAAAAATGGATACCAAAAAAAGAAAAAAGAAAAGAAAAACAGTGGTCACTTCATCCTACATGGAGAAGGATTATGCTGAAACTAGCTATGGGTCTAAAACAAGGATCTAATCTCGAGCTTGGAAATGGGGGGTCTCAGGCCAGCTGGAGGAGCAATAATGTGAAGAATGTGGGACCACTCATACTATTTCAGAGACCCACTTGCTTGATGCAGGAGGAAGTACCTCGCCTAGTTTGTTTCCTTATTTTGTAGGAATGCAAACTATTGTACTCTTCAAAGTCCTACCCATGTTGGCCAGTTCTTGACTTTAGATTGGTTTTGGTTCCACAAAACAACAGAACCCCGTCCATTTCTGCTCCATTCCTGAAATAAAAATAATTCAGGTTCTGGTTCGAAGCAATCTGTTCTGAAATCGATCATTAACTGCCAGTTAACCCTCAATTCCAAAACTTCAAAAAAAAAAAAAATCCATTTTCTATAATTCCAGTTCTGGTTTCTAGATTTTTTGACATCTAGTTTGTGCTACCTGATGGCCTTTAAATTCTTTCTTGTTTTTAATACCTTTCGACATTTTCCAAATGTTTATAAGAATTTTGTAGGGTTTTAATAAAATTAATCCAGTTCCAAAAATCAGACTCAGTCATGAACCAGAATCACACATTCTAATTGGCCAAACTGGGCAACTACCCAACACTGGTACTAACTGGGCTTACAGCATCCAACCAAGAAACTCAAAATATCATGCCTTTCTCAAGACTACTTTTGCACAAAATTTCTCTCAACATGAGAAATTTGACAAAGATAGCAAACGACCTTCTCCTTCACTTCTCCTTTAGGCCATAAATAGATCATTATAATAGTGCTCATGACCCAATGCTGTTGTGACATGATGGTGTGCATGCAAGCATCTCCTGAATGGATAGCCTGGTGGAATAGGTTTGGGGCATGTTTTTTGTTTGTCCCATAAAAAATGTTTCTGGACACCCAGAAGATCCCTACACCTTGTTTTGGAAACAAAGGAAGAAATGTGTTATACTTGGATCTCCCCTTCCCCCTCGCCCTACATGTTAGGGGGGCCACACCAAAAAGTTGTGACAAAAGAGGGAGAGTTGTGAAAAAAGCATAAACTTGAAATTATACAGAAGGACGACAAAACCAAAGAAATATCCAAGGACATATTTAATAGTGAGGATCTTGTATCATAAATTCATGATAGCTTGGCAAGCCACGCACTTCAGGGCCAAAAAAAGCCCAAAGGCTGAACAATACCTTCAGTTATATGCTGCAAAGAGTATTATTCTCTTTCCTTTCAACTCACATTTTGGAGAAAGAGCTTGGACAAAGAAGTACAGCGTTCTATAATATGGAACTTGCCATATGGTACTTCTAACCTGGGAAAGAGACCCTTTTTTTTGGACATTTCAATAAGGTGGAAAGTGCAACAAGAGCAAAACCACTTTGATTTCAGTTTGAGGCAGAAAAAAATGTTAAGTACTATTTTCAGGCTTTTTTTTTTTTTTCCCCCCCCCTCTTTTGTTAGATGGTTTGCCCAAAGTTTCCCCTTCACCTACATAAGTGGGCCAAAGTGTCGCCACTATATCTTCACATACAAACTTTTATTTTGGGGGAGCTTATAAAGTTGCAGAGTTTTAGTTTTTGTTTAGGTTTTAATTTCTTTTTTGGTTGTTGGTGTGAGGAGCCAATAAAAAAGAGAGAGGGGTGGGCTGGGTACTCGTGAAGCACACATCTAATTAATGGAAGGATACCCCCTGTGTCAATTATTAATCGAAGGCTACAGCACTTCTTTTTAGCACTTTTAATTTTCAATTTCGCTATTTGGCTATATATATATTTATATCGCCAGGAAAAAAACAAATGCTGGTACTTCCTTCCGGGCGAGAAACATTAGTCTCCTGTGTCCACTGAATGTTCCAAACAAGGGGCTTCCTTCTTGTGAGTCGCAAGCGCGGCCCTGGCTATGGCGGTCGCGTCTCTCTTGCGCGCTTCCTAATGCGCTCGCTCCGCTTTCCTTTCTCGTCTCCGGTCTGTCTCTCGCTCTCCAACAAAAACAACGCAGTGTCTTCTTCAGATAAACCTTCTGCTACACAACTCGTCATTTGAGTATGCATTATTTTCGCACCTCTCTGGTTCTTTGTTTTTTATTTTGATGCTGTATATGCCGTTGGTTCCGTTGTTGTTGTTGTTGTTGTTTTCTTTTCTTTCCTCGCATTTTTTCTTCGTGTTTCTTCGGTTTGACTTGCCGGGGGGTAATTTTCTGTTGAGTATCGGCATTGAATATCGAGGTGACTGGTAGACTCATGAATAGGGAGTGTTGTTGTCGTTGTTGATTGCGGTACTTGTCGGTCTAATTCGTTGACAATCTTGTAGAAGAAGCAGGTTCGGTACTCGTTCTGCTTTCCTGTGCGGAGTTTCGCGTTGCGGCGGGGGGCATGCCTTTGGCTTCTAATCGCCTTTTTTTCTCCCCCTTTTGCAGAATCGGTAACAGCAGGTCCTCTTTCTTCTCTGATAGACCTTGTGATTTTCTTTCCCTATCTGTGAGAGCTGAGAATGAGAGAATATTGTGTGCTAGTTTGAAGTATGATGTTGCGGGATCTGGTCAGTTTGGAGCGACGTGACCTCGCCCATCGTTGAGCACTGAATTTCTCGAAGCAGAATATGATCGAGTTTATGTTCAAATCGTGATCACTTTGTGTCTAGACCGTTGATGAGACTAAACAAGAGATATTATTTAGATTGTTGTCGACCTACTCACAGTTGCACGAGTGATGATCCTTCAGCTGAGAAACGAAGGTTTAGTTTTCAGAGGACAAGTTAGTCTTTGTGAGAACACGAGAGCAGCGAGCGGGGCCTTGCTAATTTTCGCAGAAGTCGTTTCCATGCGAGAGCGCAAAACTGAAGCCGATTCAGCCAACTGCTGTTTTCTTGGTCTTTTTATGTGCCCTGAGGGTTTGAGCGAAAGATTTAGCAGCCGCTTGAAACAGGTCGGTGGCATGCACTGGTACGCTGAACATTGCTTTTTTCCCTTGACCTCTTCACGGATTGTTGTTAATGAAGTCCTGGATGTTTGCGGCAGATAATTGCTTGGAGTCACAAGTGGTGAGGGAGGTCCGTGGACGATTACTATGTTGAATTCGGCTCAGCTAGTCCCCTCCTGCTGCAGCTCAGGGAGCTGTGTGGCGTGATTGAGGTAGCCTGCCAGATCTAAACATGACATGCCCACACTAATGTTAGTACAGAGATTTTAGTTTTTACAAAGCTCTTGAATTACATCATTGAGAAGATGTCAATCACTTTTTATGAATTTCGTCGAGGAGACATGACCTTCCTGAAAAAGTAGAACTCACCACATGGAAGAAGAAATTGCTAGAGAATTGGGGTCTTGCTCTGAAGATTGCCTCTATCTTCATCCCTCACATTTGTTTTGTGTTTTCCCCTTCCTGCCTTGTGTGTCCATGCTCAGTCAATCAGGACTGTTAGAATGGGTTTCACCCAATATAATCCCTCATGTGCTTGCCTGCATGCAGTGTGACAACCACGCAATATTATAGAGCAAAGAAATCACTGGGGGATACTGCTTTATACATCAAATGGGTGATAAGGTCCATCCTGTCACACCAGAGAGCGATTTGAATGCTTCTGAAGAAATTTCTACAGATCATACAATGACAGATAGGGTCCATCCTGTGACAATAAATAGTGACCACTATGAAGATATCTTGTCTCCGAGTTCATTGGCAGATAGCTTCCATCCAACAGCACCTCCTGCACCTTATGAGCCACTTAGTCCTTCAGGAAGATCTGATACAACAGGCTATAGTCAAGCAACTTCAAACTTTCAACCACTCAAAGCATACACTGCTCCAGGCTATTTGAGTCCTCCCCGCCCCCCACCAACAGTAGTAGGTCGACCTCCTCTGCAATCACCAGCTCACAAGCGAGGTCGAAATGCGTGTTTCTGTTGCTTGATTGTGTTTTTGTCTATATTTCTGTTGCTCATCCTTGCTGTGGGTACAGCAGCTTTGGTTCTCTGGTTAGTTTACCATCCCAAAATTCCACATTATAGTGTAGAAGATGCCCAGGTCATAAAGCTGAAGGTCACATCAGGCAATGGTGATAGTTCAAATGTTGGGCAGCCAATCCAGAATCCCATCTTGAACACTGACATTCTTCTCACTATTCAAGCTCAGAATCCCAACCACAAGATTGGCATATCTTACAGCCAAATCAGCATTGATGGAACTTACCAAGGAGCAAGCGTTGGGCAATGCAACATACCTGGATTCTATCAGGCTGTTGACAATACAACAACCTTGAGTGCTCGACTGAATGTCACAAATTCTCAGCTCACAGACAGTCAGGGAACTGCGTTGCAGACAGATATAAGCAACAATGACATAGGATTGCTAGGTAGAGTAGATGTCAAGGTAGGTATGAAAATAGGGAGTTGGACAACCCCTCATGTCTGGATCCATGTAGAGTGCAACATTCAAGTTAGCCCCCCTACTTCTCCTCAGGGCGCAAAATTATTGAGTAAGAGTTGCCACTGGAAGTGGAAGTGAGAATATAGTTTTAATCCTCTTTGGGAAGTGCAAAGGTTCAAATGGTTATAGAGGAGTGGGCATGCAAATTAGCCCATTCACTATGGTTCTATAGAGGAACTGTTGCCACAAATGTGCATAGTTGCAGCTGAAAAGGATGGATTTATATGAGGGATTTTGCAAGATCATCCCTAAATTCTACTCAAATTTGCTGCTGTGTGGGTTGCAATCCATCACAACCATTTGTGAGGATAGCATACTCGTCATTGCCTCAAATGTTCCCAAGAAAAAGTTGAAGATGGCTCCTTTAGATCCCAGATACAAAGCAGAAACCTAGCATCAGAAAGCTGTCATCAAGGGTCTTGGTCACAACAAGAAGTTTATGATGCAAATTGAATGCTATATGTGCAACTACAGATTCAGAAAAAGGGTACAACAAAAAGATTTTATGCTCCACAAGACACTGAACTCTTGAAGTTTTTCAAAGCCAGTAAAATTCTCAAAAGCCAGGGCTCAACTCCCACTGGAACCAATTCAGTCAGGGCTGCTTATCTGAAGTGAAGTGAAGTGCCCTCTTCTGCAATGTCAACCCAGAGTCCACGTTGTGGTTGCTAAAAAAGTGAGTTTCCCATACGATTCAATGCCTTACTTTTTGCACCGTACCCATTCTATGCTAGGCGTATATACTCGAACACTTGTAGACAACCATGCCTACCATGGTGATCTAAAGTATGCATACATCACAGCAAAGCCATGTTCACCTCATTATTATGCATACATCCCAGCAAGGCCATGAGGAACATGACGATGCACATTCACACAGTCCAGTAGGGGCATGAATTGATATCACAATGCTTGCCTCTTTATTCAAATTGGGAAAGAGGAGCTCCATATGTGGCTTGCATGACACATTTATATGCATGCCAGTTTGAGCTAGTAAATGTCATTTGGGTTAGTAAACCTGCTTGTAAAAAGTCATTGCACTGTAGAATGACTATTCTTGATTAGTTGATTATAATGATTGGTCTAGATGATTAACTTTAAATGATCTCTCACCACATCACTCTTCCATTTTCAACATTTGTCAGTGAGGATTGGAAAACAACTTTACACAATGTTGGATGTCATAAACATTGCTACAAGGCCAAATAGTACAGGTGGAGTTGCTCTAAGACATAACCTTTGACGCATTCAAAAAGACGTCCAAGATTCAATTGTTTCTGACTACAACTGAGCATGGAAGCACCGAGGATAGCTTGCTTCACCATGCCCATCAGCTCCCTCAACCTCCGTCAAACTCCAACTTCTCTCCCCTCCCGTTTGAAGACCATTGCAACTGCTTGTGGGGGCTTCATCATCACCTGCAATCAAGGTCCCGCAATCACATCTCATTACAAGGTTTTGAAATATATCAAGTCTCAAACCTTATGTACAATATTGAATGTTGTGATGGTATTCAAACATTCTCTTTTAGTGATGATTTGGACCTGATCCATGAAGATAATATTTTCTAATGACTTTATTCACCAAATTGTTGGTCTAAAACAGTGTTGGGCGCTTCTTAGAATTAGGGAAAGATACCGTTTGGTTATCAATCTAGGTATACACCCACTTACCCCGTTGGTTTTTGAAATATTCAAAGAGCCAATTTTGGTATATAATAGGGTTCTCAAACAATATAAATGAGTCAAAGAACCATTGATTCTTTCATGAAATCTGTTGATTCATTATGGTATTTGAAACAATTGAAACCGACAGTTCTTTAAAATTCAAAGATCTGCACAACACTGGTCTAAAACCTCAAGTCTTGGACCAAAATAAATTGGACCAGGCCCGTAATAAACTAGATCTTTGATCTTCGCCTACTGGCTGGGTTCAAGTCCTATTCACTGTTTTTTCATCCATGATGAGAATTTCAATCCTACCTGGGGGGGCGGGGGGGGTGTCGGAAGATGTTTTGGGTCCTTTTTGACAAACTGAATGAATGCTCGCAAACTGACTGATATGATATCCACACAAGGGAAGATGGTCAAGGGAACAAGGTAAAGGATGCCTTCGACCCAATAACTTAGAATAACCCAATATTCTCTCTCCCTCACCAGATAATGTTCTCTGTTCAGCACCACTATTGCTGACATGAATCGAAGTAGTACCATCAAACACAAAAAACCTTTGGATGACACATTGATGAATTGCATTAGTTTCATGAATTGAAGTAGTACCCTCAAACAAAAAAACCTTTCGATAGCACATTGATGAATTGCATTAGTTTCATGACTGAATGCCTACTTTTCATCCCAAATTCATTTTTGTCAGGGATCCTAACTGGGGGATGTTGTAAACCCCCGCATGAAGATGGAATACCATATGCATCAATTGGAAGAGATTGAGTGTTGACTGAGTTACATCCATGTCAATAGCTGGAGCCCCCTGTACAGAGGATATAGCTGACCCAATACCCAAGTAGACTCACTAGTGTGTCCCCTCACACAGGGCTCACTGAAAATCTGAATTTTTGTCCAAATATTCATATGATAGTAACAACAGGTAATTTGAAGGACTGCTTACTCTGGAAGAACCCCAATTTACCTGTTTCATGCAACAAGAAAAACCTCCAAATGGTCATAGAATTTACCAAATCCATTGCCTTTGTTGCCATATAGCCTCACATGAGCTAGAATGAAATGGTCTCTTTAAATTTGAAGTTGTTAAACATTGTTTTCTATAATAAATAAATATTCGACAAAGAAGTGCCCAGCATGAGTCATAGGTCCGATATTTACATAGAGAATTCACTCCGTGGACACAAAGAATCTTGACATGTGTGTAGCCTAGAATTTTGTCCAAATCCTCCAAAATAATTGTCCCTGTTGCCCCTCACACAGCTAGGCAAGCCCAAAACATGCTACAATCTTCACAAGTTGTCAAACTTTGTTTTGTACAAAATGGGAGGTCTTCAATCCTGGGGCCACATTGCCCATGTTGTGAAGAAAACCCCAATGGAATGGGAGTTGGATCTATGAACTCCATGAATACCTAACATTGTTGGAAACAAACATGAATTCCCCAAAAAATTACAAAAATCCAAGAACCACCAAATACATGAGTGACCAAAACCCTCTTCTGATTCAACAACACCCCAACCACTTTTGAAATTACTTGAGCAGTTTTTGAAATACAAGCAAGCCAGCAAAGAGCTAGAATTCTCAAGGAAGTCCCCAGTCTGCTTTTGTGACAAGAAGAAGCACATGAAGAAAGAAGCTTGCTTCTGAAATCATGAACCAGTTTCTCTACATGTTCTAGTCTGGACCAAATCTAGAAAACTGTGTCTATAGATTGATCAGTTGGATGGCCGTCTTGTTTTTCCAAAACCTACATCCACTCGTAAAAAACCTACGTTTCGAAACCTTCCTTCAGAGAGAATTTTTACCAGTGAATCAGTTTACAATATTGCTCTAGATTGTTTCCAATCATCAGTTCCATGTGCAATGAAGGACTTGTGGAAGACAGAGAGGGTAGATGATCTATTCGATGTAGGTTTTTGCAAAATCAATGTTGCTGGGTAATCGAGATGGATGCGGAATATGGCACTAGTGGAGCAGATAGATCATGCCAGTATATGTTGACTTAGGTTATCGACGTAACTGGGTAATCCAGATGGATGCCAATTTCGACACCAGTGGAGTGGAGCAGATAGATCATGATAGCATACGGCAGCTATGCGACTGTAGGTGTCCAGCGACATGGCCTGACGTGGGTGGTGTCACAATAATATCACAATGAGAGTGTACCCAAAAAGAGAAGGACTTGTAGATGCCAAACTTCACTTTGGTTTTCACGTCAACATGAGTTTGGAGAGAGATGGCGTTTAGGGCGATTTGCGACAGTAACGATGTGTTCACGGAAGGTGTGACCGGAAAATTCTGTGCCTTCACCTCAGCCACCAGAAAAGTTGTATTTTGATGACCTGCAATGAAAGCCGGCACTTGCGTAGTTTGTCCAATTTGTGTCCCGCTGAACAAAGTGTAGACATTGATCGCCTCGTAGTAAATGCTGATCTTCTTGTTGGGGTTTGTGGCTTCAATGCTGAAGATTATGTCCACATCCACCAGAGCTGAAGTTTGATTCTTGTGACTGCCCGCCGGCGGTGGTTGTATCACCTGCAATGTAGGAACCTGGACACTTTCTATGGTGAAGTGAGGCGAATGTGGGTGCAGCGCAAGCCAGATTATCAACGCCGCTATGCCCACAGAAATGATGAGAGACACCAAAAACAAGCACAGCACCGCACAAAAGCAAAGGCAACAGGCAACCCCTCGCCCAAACCTGCTACTCGCGGGCCTTTTCTGAGGCGCCAGTGGAGTACTCCCCCTGATGTTCTCCATGGCGGATGTCTGATCAACCTTGAAAAACGCTGTCTTGACACTTAACCCAAAGAAAAAAAGAAAAAAAGAAAAGACAGAGAAGAGAATCTCTAGTGCTGTCTTAACCCCCCAAAAAAATGAAAAAAAGGAAAGAGAGAGAGAGAGAGAGAGAATTTCTAGCAGCCCAGTGAGACCGCGTTTGGTAATTACACTAGAGAGATGTGGAGACTAGAGCGGAGAGCGTGGGAGGATCTCATGGAGCTACAATTACACACATCTACTACTGCCATCAACAAGATCACAAGAGATCGTAATATTGGGTACCGACTTCTAGATATTAGTTGCATCTGGAAAGCCTGCTGAGTACATCAAGACTAACAAGCCTGTAACGAATGGATCTAACAAGTCTATAACGAATGGATCGATATTTAACAAGCCTACTAGGAACGGGTCCAGATACCCTGCCCACAAAAGACGGTGAAACAAAGCGCGTCAAAGCGTTCTATAAAAGTAAATAACTAAACTTGGATGCGAGAAATATTTTTTTTTGTTGGCGATGCTCTAACAAGTTGGAAAGTCGTTGGAGGTGGGCAGAAAGTGGGCCACGCCTAGCAAAGATCTGATGCCTTCATTTCCTTCTTTTGTTTTGAAAACTTACGTGATTGGTACAAAATGATCGCAAAGTTCCCCGTGGCCCCCGCCTCCTCGTCTCTTGTTTCAATTCAAGAGACGCTTCAGTGCGATGTTGTTTTGCTCAATTTTGTGATGTAGCCAAAATGGAGATTATGATCCACTGGAAGACTTAGCCAAATTTGGCTACAAGCTAAATATGCAAGTAAGAAAAAGGTCAAAGATCCTTCTACATTTTTGGCTACACATACTTGAATCCATGTATAGGAAAGGACGACTTTTTTTTCAAATTTTGTCGAATTATGGCTATTAAAATCTCGAGAAGCACTTGATTTTAGAACATTTAATATTTAATATATCTTTTTGGCCATGTCTCTTCCAGGGATCAGGGAGGAGTGCGTGAAATGGAGAATCTCTCTGTTAAATGACAAATTGGTTTTTGCTGCACATGTTTTTGCTTTGACTAGAGCTTGGCATGATGGCACAAGAGTGTAAGATTTCTGGGTTTTGGGGTAAGAAAATCCTTGGAATTCTAAAGTTTGAAACCTTTACGAATTTTGATTTTCCTTGTAAGTAATAAGGCCCTCGGCCTTACCAAGACTTAGTGCTTTAGTAATAAGGTCCCTGGGCTTTACCAACACTGAAGCAGGAAGCTAATTTCTGAGTTTTAATTTTACCAGGGAATTTTTTTAAAAACAGAAACCAGATGTTCTGAAAAGCAACATGTGTGTGCATTTGAGTGCATTAGGCTATACAATTTTTGAAATTCTTGCCCTTCATGAAGGAAAATTTCTGTGTAGTAAGGTGTTCTCCCACTATAGTTCAAAAAATCTGCCAAATGATTTAAAGCATAAGTGTTAACCCCTAAACATAGGAGAAAGCCAAAAAATACACTAAAAAGTGGACCAATTCTTCCACCCTGACTTTAATGGGTTAACTCACTGGAGACACTACCAACAAGTGCAGTGAGTTGATGTTTCAAAAATTCTGACTAGTGTGGTATGTGTCGATGGCTCAAGTGTGAACTTGTTACCCAACTAATTTCTGCTTTCAAAATTAGTTTCTGTAATTTAGTTCAATTTTCAATGACAAAAATTACTCAAAATATATCTCCCACATCTTAAGTTAGAAACATTATGAAATCACCTCCATTTAATAATCCTACTCATTCAGGGCTTTCCACCAATACCAAGAGCTCACCCAAATTGCCCTAAAAAAAATTTGTTCTGATTTTATTAAGTTTTCAATGAAAAATTGTTTCAATATCCAATAACTCCTGTATTGTATGTCTAAACATTGTCAAACCCACCTTGCACCCCTAACTCATCCAAGGCTTTTCAATGGTACCAAGAGCTTGGCAAAAGGCACCAAGGTTTGGGAAATCTCAACACAACAAACAAACTACTTTCCCAAATAGATAGATAAACCATCCTAAGCATGTTGAAGCCAAGTAAGATTACAATTAATAACTTGGCAGTTTTATATTAATTATATTATTTGTAGAAATGCTGAATCTTTTTTAAATTATTGTTTTAAAGAACAGAATTTTGTGAAGGAAAATAAAGAATATTTTGGACTATTCAGGAACATTTTGCATGGAATCTCAAAAATTAATTACTCCAGAAACATGTGTTGAAGTGAAATGAATGCAGATTCATTGTAGTGCTAACATCCATTGTTACTAATTAGAAGAATGTGGGCTTCAATCCACAGCAATCAGCGATATATGCACTAAATCACCATCCTGGAGCTACATGGAACTTGGCCTTGAGAGTTGATGCCTTTTGTCTGCACAATGACCAAGTTCCAGGAATTTGAATAATAAACCTTTTTAGAGAATTGCCGAGGTTTGGTTATTTCATAATTCAATGAAGACAGTTCCTTACATGACCAGGTATGTATACTCCGAAACATGCGATTATATGAAGCCATTCTTTACTCTCAAGAGCCTTGCCATGTCACATACGTGTGTTATGATTATCAACCAGAGTTCTTTAAAATTGGGAGAATTTACAACAATCCTTGACAGTGGACACTTCACATCAAGCATCAACAATGGAGAAGTCGTTGCATCAACAAGCAAATTGGGAAGTTCTTGCAGTGTCAAGGAAGATACAGGATACACATGTGATAATCAGCTACAAAATGGAGTAGCAGAAGACGAAAGTTAGATTCATGGAATTGGCATAAAACAATGATTGGACCCAATTTAATTTGTATGATTGCATGGTCCCAAGTTGCAAATCTACAAAGAATTACCCCAATTTCTCACCATCAAATGTGTCATCTAACTTCAGACCTTAAATTCAACTCCTTGACATTTCACAATTCTCTTTTTGTGTTCATGTTGAAACTTGCCCCAAAGTTTTGTCTCCCTCTCAAACATTTTTCACGCTGCATCTTGCATTAATGTGCAAAGTTACCATGGGTTTAATACTCAAACATACTTACATCAGACACAATGCAAATAGGTTTTTCATTGCCATAATCAAAATTCGACAACTCTATTGAGACATACCAACGCATTTGGACATAATGAAAATAGGTTTCACATTAACAAGATTAAAGTTCATCAACTTCATTAAAACATACCAATAATAGACATGATGCAAATAGGTTTTTCACTGACAAGATTAAATTTAAGCAACTTGCGTATGTTGTCACAAACTCAAGTGGAGCATTTAATTTTGCAATTACATTCAACTAATTGAGGATGGGAAAGAAAATTTTGTAATTAAACAACAATGGAGCATTTATTACCTAAAACCATCCTTGTGGAAGCTCCTTGTTGAGAGGATCATACTTGAGAGTTCCTTAGTTTAACTAGAACCTGCTTTGGGAGCTTGTGGTGGCTCACCACTGGCTTGTGGTTAACAAGAACCCACAAGAAATTAATTGTTTTGTAGACCAACACTTCCCCATTCTTTGCAATAGACACACACTACATGAATTTTAACAAACTTGGGATATGGACAAATAAAGAGAACACAAGACCCAGTAGGATACTTCCATCATAAATAGGAATACCCCATTCTATGTAGCAATGTCCAACCAATGTTGCTTTTGTATCAAAGTGAAATTGGTGTTGCAAAAAAATTGATTTTTGTTACTAGAGCACAAAAATAGCAAAAAAAAAATCTTTCCTATTCTCTAACAATAAGAAACAAACAAGACACATCATGAATACGCCTAATCTATAAATTGGAATCCAAATGTAGGTCATTTCAAAAGCAACAATTGTTAATGTAAATAGTGAGGACCCAAAATGAGATTACAACAACTCTTGAATGTTTCTCATTATGGCCACAATCTAGCCAAACATCTTAAGTAGATCTAAGACATGCAAATAAAAGTATTTTCCACAAATAGAAGTTTAACAACTTGATAGAATTTCAATACCTTTGATTCTTTGCTCTTAAGGTACAATCAAAAGCCATTGACATTCAAGGCAATCCACACTTGAAATATAGATGAATTTAAATGATCAATAAATGTCATTCAAACACTTCAAATTACAAGTATAAAAAAAACAAGTAGCTCATTTGAACAAATAGAAATCATGTGCATCAATTCATGTGTCATGTCCATTTCAAGGATACAACTAGCAAGAGATAGTGTGCCAAACAAGGGCGTTAGAAAGGCTCCTTCAGCCTTAACTCTCACAACATCCCTCAAAGTTGTGATCTTTCCTCTCAAATTAATCATACTATCATCTTTCATGTAAATTTTTTTTCTTCAATTGATATTTTTCAAGCAAATTTGAAAGCTTCATTCTCATAGTTTGATCACTCATTTCTATAACCTCAAAACCTTAATGTAACATGTTCCAAATGCCAATTTGTAGCTTATTGATGATAATAATATCATGGGCACCCATTGAGATTTAAAGATAAAAGGCTATGTTTGTAATTTAAGCATTTAAACAAGGCAAGTAATAATTTATTTATTTTTTTCCCCACCAAATTAGTTGAAACATTTTTTGTGACCATTTTTCTGGAAGGAAAAAGGTCCACTTTATGACACAATTGCAACCCTCAATTGCTACAATCATATGCTCAATAGTTTGATTGTATGATTTGGTAATAAAAAGAAACAAACCTTGTACAAGAATGTTTGTTGAACTATTCATGATTTTTCTTGAACACATATATAGAACCAAAGAATTGAAACATGGTAGTGGGTCTAATTACCTTTTTTTAACAAGTTGTTCCAAAGCAATGATCATCTTGTTGTGTTGTTCACTCTAGTTGTTGAACAAAGTTTAAATGTTCAATATTTATAGTGTCTTCATGGTTTTTCACAATTGTGATGCCATTAGCTTCTAAATAGGTTATCAAACCCTTTTGACACTTAGTTCATTAAACAAGGATTGCAAAACAAGATGTGTTTAATTGTAACACACAATGCAACACATGACTTGAACCTTGACCATATATCTAGATCTATCATCATTTACACAAAAAATGCCCATGTGAGGGAGGTACAATTGTATGAAACTTAACTTGTTCATGCAAGGTTTTTAAAAAATCTATTGCAATAAGTTTTTTTAACTCCACTTTCAAGCAATGAAGATGGTGCCCTAATTAAGACCATTGGTAATAATGGTCTATTATAAATTTCAATAATGTCAAGAACATGAAAGCATCCTTGGGTGGTACCAAGTGCTATGCACTTCAACTTGTTATCAAACTTTAAGACCAATCAAACTTTCACAATAAATTGTAACACACTTAAGTAAAACTTTTTGCTTAAATTTTTTAATGACAAAATTACCTTTAAGTTGTCAAGTAGTATTTGAAACTTTATTGGGATCATGTATTCTTTAATTGCCAATACATAGAATAGGTATTTAGATGTTTATGATTTTTCATAAGTGTGTGCTTAGATGGTGCAAGTCAATAAACAAATAGATAAATATTAAAATAAATTTTTTTAACGAAATTAAATTGGGTCTAACTTTCCAAGTTGATCTTGGCAAAGTGGTTCATAGTGGCACCACCCATCTTGCTTATGTCCAAGAGGAATGAATGATTTATAGGCATTCTTCAAGCTTCAACATTTGAGGATGTAAAATGCAAATAAAGATGGATTCACTCAATGCAAACTTGGGCAAGGATTTATGGACACATGACAAGAATATTTGCACCAATTATTTTATTCAACATTGATACAGAAACTAAAAATGATACATTGGTAACTTGGAAATCATAATTAACCAATAATACCCATTCCAAATATTCAAAGCACAAGGGTGTAAACAAGACATTCCAAGTGTAATGAATTGACTATTTTATCATGTTTGAAAGAGGTAGGTTAAGTTGATTTTGATTTTTTTCATATATATTCAAAACACTTAACATATTATGGAAACATTTGGAAATTTGAAAGAAGTCTAATAAGGTTTTGTTTTTAAACATTTAAAATAGTGTAACCATTGCTTTTGTCACATATTCTTTTTTTTAAATGGTTTTGAAATGATTCAAAAATGACATATTCATATTGTAAAGAATTAAATACACCAAGCTATATAGTAACATAATGTGACATTCTTTTGGGTCATAAAAATCAAAATATTTTTCATGTAGGCCTATGAATTATGGATTTATCTTGAATAATCAATTCTCTTCTACCACATCAACCTAATTAATTAACTCCATGCTTTCAAATCATTCATCCAAGTGGGCATGGATGGCTCCTATTATTGTGTTTGCCCTTTCAAGACAAGGCTATGCAAACATTGCGCACAAAAAACATTCAAGGAAAGGATGTCAACTCTTCATTAGCAATTAAGCTCTACTTCAAGTAAATTCTTTGACATAGGAAAAATCATTGAAATTTCAAATATATCAAAATATGTTCAGTATTTTATGGATGTGTTTCTCTATTGTGAACAACAATTTTACTTTGTACATCATTTACATCATACCACATGTAAATGTGGTAAAAGACTTTTGAAATTCACACATATTTTGCATTTTTTGAAAATTCAATTTGCATAATTTTTAAACTTGTGAGTACTTTTAAAATGTCACTTATGGTTCCAAATCACCCCAAAAAAAATTTATCATCAACAAATTCTTATTTTCAAAAATTAAGGGGGCCTTTGCAAAATGGACATTATTTTGCTCAAAAGTTGATCAATTTCAAAAGTTTTAAACCCAAATCAAAATTTATAATTGGATTAAATGAATTTTGCATTCAATTTTCATATTTTTCATCTATCATAATTTGTTCATGATTACAATGATTTTCAAATGGTAATACATAAATATATGTACAATAATTTTTTATTTTAATTAATCAGTAGCTTTGACATATGTTTGTCAAATAATTAATTAATTTAAAAATTGTCATTTTGATAAATAATATATATTTGAAGATTCAATAGTTCTCTTCAAAAAAAATTATTTGAATTTTTTTTTGAAAACTTCAACATTTCTAAAAATAATATAATTAATGTCAACCTTGCCAAGGTAGTAGTAAGGTATGTTTGGACTACAGACCCATCCATCGTAATTAACTCCATTCCTATATCTTTAACCAATGACCATTTAATAAACACATTGGAGAATGACATAGGTACTAAATGACTAGGAAGTTTTTTTTTAAAACCATCTTAAAAGCACATAACACCAAAGAAATGTTGACAATAGTTGGCGCTATAAAACAAGTTTTATGAACTTAACTTATAGATAAGTGTGGTATTTCTTGACCTTGGCATCTTGAGTGGCCTTAAGTTTTAAGTCTTAAAATGGATGCATATCATTTTCATTATTGTTCACAATTAAAAACTTTTCGTTTATTTCCTTTGTGTTTTCAAGTTGGATTTTGAATTTTTGAATTTTGAATTTTTTGGGGATTGTTGAATCATATTATTACTTGAAGAAAATTCCCATATCCCCTAAACCCATCTTAAGTTCACGTTTGAAGTTGTTTCTCATTCCTCTCAATTAACAGTTGGCACTTTGCATTTTTGCACTCTACCTAGCTTTCACACTTGAAATTCTTGTTTGTTTTTCTCTAGAGTTTTCTATTTCCTCACTGTAGGTAGTTCGCACTCAAAGTTCATTTTCATCCAATTCAATTGGTGTTCTACATTTTCACATTCTACCAAGCTTTCACACTCGAAGCATTCATTTATTTTTCTCTAGAGTCTTTTGTTTTTACACTTTAGGAAGCTTGCATTTGAAGTTTTTTTTCAATCCTCTTAGTTGGAGCTCTAGATTTTTTCACTCTACCAAGCCTTCACACTTGAAATTATCTAGCACATTTCACTCTAGTTCAAGATTTTCACTCATTTTCCTCACTTTTGAAGCTCTTGCTCATTTTTTTCACATTCAAAGCTTTCATTCACTTTTCACATAGCTCAAAATTCTTCTTCTTTTTCTTCCCCTCCTCTCAAACACAATTTTCTCTAGACTATTTTTTTTCTTTCTTGGACTAATTGGAAACTTTTTGCCAAATTTTGAAACCATTCATAGAAAAACAAGATAAAAACTACAAGTTATTATAATAGATATTTGAGTTTGTTATGCAATTTACTAGCTTGCACATGGTTTTTATTTTTTGACATGTAATCAATTTTTTGTAATTGAAAAGTCCATTATGTCCCTTGTGTTGTTTGAATTTGCCTTTGTTGTTATTGATGCATACTAAGATTGATTATTTGGCCTCAAGGAAAAGCCATGGTGATTTTCATGTGGAGAAGTTTAAACTATGGTGTGGTCTTCTAAATGTGCAAGGTGCAATTGATGGTACACACATCTCTATCTTGAAACCCGAAGGTGAATATGCCAAAGATTATTATTATCACAAAACAAGTGGCTTAAACGATTGTGGATTGCAACAAAAAGTTCACTAAAATATTTGTGGGTCTTCTAAATAATGTCAATGAATCCTAAGTTTTGTCAAGTCTAGTTTGCATAGGAAAGCACAATACAATGGGCTTTTTTATATTGAAAGAGGTTCACAACATGAGTTTCCTCCATACATTTTGGGTGACGAAATCTACCCTTTGATTTATTGGATAATGACCCTTTTCAAAACAAAAAAAAATCATTTGATCCTTGAATTATTATTCAACAAACATTTCAAAAGGTTGTCCTATTGTTGAAAATGCATTTGGTATTTTGAAAAAGCTTTTATGAGCTATTAACCAAGTTTGATTTAAGTGTTTCATTTCTATTGAATGTTTTCACTTGTTACACAATCTAGTACATTTTTAAAATGAATTTAGCATACAAAGAGGAATGAGGATTATCAAGTTGTACAATGTGTTTGTACAATTGGATGATCCACAAGATGTTAACATTGGAAATATGGTGCATCAATTGGTGATGAGTGAACAAACTTTCACACAATAAAATGACTCAAGAAATTTTAAAAGAGAATGCATAGGGAATTGAACAACTAACTTGGGCAACATAAAATTAATCAATTCATACACTCAAATTATGATTACAAAATTTCCTCTTGCATCAAAATTTGATTCAATAATTGTCATTTGTTAGATGTCAGATACTAGTTGGAGGTGGTTGTTGGTGCCATCTAAGCTTTTATAATCTCTTGCAATCATAATGTTCATCATTTGTGTTAAACTTATTATTACACTAACCAAACTCTTTTGGGTGTCATTGATCTTTCCACTTTTTTTTAAGTTATCGAGTTGTTTATCCATTATAATTTCCTAAGTTTTATGCATTTGTCCTTTAGAATCAATCAAACCTCATGAATTCAATTGATCAAATTGACTAACATTTGACTTCCCTTTTGCATTGCCATTGTAATGTTCTTGTGCACAAATCATCAATTTTGTTTGATGCTTATGATTCCTGCAATTTTTAATATTCCACCCCTTGCATTTCAAGATCCCTTATTCACTACATGTGGTGTTGCACACATAAGAATGTTAATTGGAATATTGTTAGGATGGCACTTGCAACTTTCGTCAATGACTTAAGTGAACGTTTTGTGATTGTGGAACTAATGGTGGTTGAAGAATTTAATTACTTGCATCATAATTTTGAAACAAAAAGTCCTCATCAACTTGTGGTGGATTTGCTTGAAGTCCATGACTATGATCTACTTGTGATTCACAATTATGAACTTGTGGTTCATTTGCACAATTGATCCTTCAACTTGTTTCCTTAAACCAATCATATCTATTACATCATTTTTGTCTTTCATGAGATCACTCATGAGATCATGAACAAAAGGTTGATTGATTTTTCCAAAACAATTCCAAAACAACATCAATGACGTTCTTATTAAAAAAATTAGGGAGGTGTACTAGGACTTTGTGTTGTAAGTTCATAGATATTAGTATTTTTTGTTTGTGTCATGTTCTTGACATATGGTCAAAAAAATTCTTGAAATCTCTAACAATTGATTGCCATTTTTCTTTACACATTGGGCCATTTTTCATGTTTTGAAATAATCTTGCAAACATGACATTTGTAAAAAAAAATTCCATTTTGTCATAGCAATTTCAAAGTGATCTCATGAGTCAATCTTATCAAGTGCAACAACATGTTCGACTTTCTTGAACTTGATTAAGGACATGGTCTCTATGTGTTCACAATTCAAATGTCTTGGCTTCCTTGTATGCATTTCAGCAATTCAATCAAAGTTTTAGTTCACAAGTTTCTTAAATGGTTTGTTGCATTTCTTGAAGAAAAACTTTTGACAACATCAGTTTGCAAATATGCATTGAGAAACAATTTGACAAGTGGTTTTTACTTTTGATTTCTATGTTTGGTTTTTGTGCTAAGTACTCCAAATATTTTTTAAATTGTACATGTATTTTATAAGTTTCGAAACTTGAACTTGAGCACAAATTCAAAACAATGAGCATATCTTCTTTATCAAGTGGGTCAATGTAGTTGTTAAAGTGTCACAACATTGCCCAAACAAATCCATGGCACAATCCATACTTCTTTGTTATTGAAAATGAAAGTTAGCAATGGTAATAGGTGTAGTAGTATTGTGGAACATCTCTATTGTTGAGAAGAAGGTTAGTGATGGTGCACTATTATAATTCATGGTTTTTGAAGTTGTATAAGTTGATTTCCTCATCCACCTTGATTAATGGACGTGTCCATTTCAACTAAATGTTTGTTGCTTGAATGACATATGTATTTTCTATCTAGTTAACTCAATTAGAATGATTGATTTGACTATTTATCTATCAAATTGAACATTTAATTGAGTTCAAAAAAAAATTGACCGCCTTGATCAAAAAGGCTAATAGGTTGTAATCAAATGGGACATCTAATCAAGTTGAACAAAACAAAATAACATGTTTGGTTAGAATGACTAATGGCTTTTTAATCAAATCGGACATCCTATGTTAGTTAATAGGTCAAGCTAGCTAACTAGTATGTAGATCTACCTAGGTCCAACAATTTTTTTATTAGCAAATTTTCCCCAAATTTCAACTTTAAAAATATGATTTCAATTTATACAAAAGACTTCTCATGGAAAAATGACCAAAATTTGCCAATTTTTAAAGGAAAAAATTCCAAATTGTTAAATTTGTATGATAAATTCCAATAGGTAGCCAAGAATATAAAAAGATTTTTGTTTCCTATTTTCATATTTAATATGTAACCAAATCTAGCTAAATTATTTTTTGGATGATTACTATTTTGATTATAGCACAAAATCTTTAAAAGAAATCATGGCTAAGTCTACCTACCTTGTATTTCTTCTACCTACTTATCATCTTACAATGTATTTACCAACCTACTTCAAACCTACTAATAATTAACTTTTTTTTTACATTTACTTAGCATAAATAATGACTTGAAATAAACATGTGAAATAAAAAAGTTGACAAGAAATGTCATCTTTTGGGAGTGTAGTCCATTGATAAGGACTTAGTCTATCATTGTGAAGGAAACTAGTTCAATTCTTTATACTTATAACTTATGTGCATGCCTAAAAGATTAAGGTAGTAAGTAGGTTAAATTAAATAGGTTAGGCTAAATTTATCATCTATCTATTGCATTTTTATAACATACATAAATTTATTTATTATTTACCTACCTAATTTTTTATAATAATAATCTCAAAAAAATGATTTAAAATTAAATAAAAATTAAACCAATCAAATGGTCCCTAGCTGCCAATTAGAATGACCAATTAAATAATCTCCTACTTTGTTAGTTAAAAAGACCACCCCAATCACAATGATGGATCCAAATCGAATTTTCCATATTTACAAGGTGATCTTTTTATGCCTATCATTTTGAATTTTTTTACTAAAAATTTGAATAAAAAAACTTATTTTTACAATAGTGATAGGTGCAATCATAGTGCCACATGGAATGGATAACATGGTCCCATAGCATTGACTTATAAAAACCTTTTAAGACCTTTTACATAATGTTGGACATTTTCATGTAAATCTTCAATTTCATTACATTTTTTGTTAGCAAATGTTTACCTTAACATTGCATTACCATCAAGTGCCAACAAAGCATCCACGTGAGATTTTCATGTTAATTAACATTTCATATGTAAGTGGTGTGTTGATCATTGGGTTCATAGCATAGAATTACCAATGAGTTGCCTCCAAGTGTGAAGGTTGTCTAAGCACCATGGTTCATAGTATGCATCATTTACCAACTTGGGTCTTAGGTGCTCTTGTCACCCCACATTGTGATTTTCTCTTTTGGTAACATGATTAAGTGATTTCTTCAAGTACATTAACATAGTTTTCTTTTCTTTTCTTTCATACAATACAATTGGATTGTTAATTGAAAATACTAGTGTTCGGGGCATTGTTTTTTTCTTTTGGAACCAAACTTTCTAGATATTGTTTTTTTTTAAAAACTTTGACAAAACTTATTTACAAATTTTGATACCTAATTCAAATGATATATTTACAGTCAATTAAGCAAATGTTGTCCAGTGTAAGGTACTAGGTAGGTTCTATGGGAGATTCTTGGTTAAATTCTAAGGTATTTAACTCAAGGGTTCCAATTTGCAGAAATTCAATTTGAAATTTGGCAATGCAAAAATTATTAGAATTTTGCTAAAATTTAAACCTAAACTTGGACCAAAATATTGATCATTTGAAAATAAATCCATGTTTTCTAACTATATAAGTACATGTTTTTCTAAAAGACTAACATTCAAACCCTAGAATGGCAAGTATCATTGGGTGATAACCATAAGGAACATCACACCTTTGATTTGTTAAACCCATCAAATTTCAGGACACACACAATAAATTTTGTTTATACATAACAATTAATACAAAATTGTTTAATTTGGGTGTTATATACTAGTTGGGAAAAAATGTTCCAATATCTTTTTGAAAGTTTAGTTGGGAATGGAATTGAATTTGGTCTTCAACATGATTAGAGTCCAACTTTATTTTGGGAAGTCTCCAAAATTGAAATTTTTATAATTCCAAATAAATCATTTTTAGATTCACAAAAAAGGTTTCTTCAAACCCCCAAAAATAATAATAATAATAAAATAAAATCAAGATTGAATATTCCTTTCAAATTAAAAAAACTAGACAACAATGGTTGAAACTTGCATTGACCATATATTGAGAAATGACCTAAGTATTTGGCAGGATCTGGGCAAGGTATTGAAAACTAACCTATTGGGTAGCACTTCCAATGAGAATTGGATAGTTGAAGAGACCCTACCTCCCTTGTTATTAAAAGTTGTAAGGACCATCAAGGCCCTGTTTGGTTTTATATCACTTTGATAAAATTTAATACCCTACCCTTTATCCTCCTATGTAAGCATGTGTTTCATCCAAATTGGCTATATATCCGAACTAGTGCCTATACAATTGGCTTCCAATCACTTGTGTTTGGTGATGATTTCATAAGCTATAGACTTTGAACTTTGGACATTCCAATTACATTACAATGAAATAATGAACATGTCACCAAAGCCCCTAAACAATGTACACTTACATTAGAGATATCCATAAAGTGGACTTGGGTTTGGCTTGGGACTTGCTTGGGTTTCAGGCCTAGATCCTCTCTTTTATTTTGAATTATTGATTATTTTTAAAGTGAAAAAATATTAATGAAAGTAAATATTAAAATATAGCCTAAATAACATTTATTGCACATGATTTGTAAAATAAAAAAAATGATTGGTTAATTATAAGAGCAAAGGATGTTGAAAGAAAATTCAAGACCCAAGGTGAAACTTAGAATATCAACAATTTTGTTGGTTGGACTTGAGTTTTGTAACAACATAATTTTTCAAAGCCTTTATGGCTCTCACATCTAAAGTTTTAACAAACTGAAAATATTGGTAGTTCCAATTGCAACTAACTTTGCAGATAACTCAATAGCTTAGAGTAAAATTTTAGGACCACTATGTGGATACCTTATAGGGACAAGAATCCAACAAAGCTAGGAACCATGGCCCTAAAAACTTACTTAAACCCTAGAATCGACCTTGTCATCAGACTAGGTGGGTTCAAGGCCGAGTACTTCGAGAACCCTACCCTTTTGCATGATGGGTGGCTGGGTGGGTATTAGACGGTTCTTAGACCAAATCAAATGTGAACAGCAACTAACATTGTCAACCACCAGTTGCAAATAAAAATCGATAACCACCCAAGGGCCATCAAGGGTACAACTTCTTATTCATGAGTTGATTGCACAAAAGTGGCGAACTTTAGCAAAAAAAAAAGAAAGTGGCAAACTTTTGCCAAAAAAACACATCATTCTAAACAGGGAAAAAAAAAAAAATTAAATTGCAATTCCAAAATTTCCTCCCAAAACCAAATTTACAGCTTCCCCAAAAATTGCCAAAAATATTTTTTTTAATTGCAGTAATAGGACAAGATACAAGTAGTGATAATAAAAACCATGGTTGTTGTCATTAGGCACCCAAGTAAAAGGTAGTTCTAGCTTGGGGTCCGGTTACTTGGGTCAT
>Ga0116231_10003482_pt1 | contig 32714 bp, 24 predicted proteins | sample S1TSphgellanicum_2_FD_89695 | JGI IMG/M metagenome (GOLD analysis project Ga0116231, IMG submission 89695) | Host-associated microbial communities from peat moss isolated from Minnesota, USA - S1T2_Fd - Sphagnum magellanicum MG | ecosystem: Host-associated > Plants > Peat moss > Unclassified... | reverse complement strand
TTCCCCCCGCCCCCCCCCCCCCTCCCTCCCGGCCTTTTCCCGGGTGAACGTGTGGATAAAATTTGAAGGGTGGAGTTTTTACTGCTGTACGTACATCGGGTAAGGTGAAAAAAAGAAGAATGTGACCGGGTTATTCCCCGGGTCCATTATTGTGGGAGTTGGTGCCTGACATGACACGGTCCCGCTCGCCCGTCCACCCGTCCCCCAGCCCGGCCGCCAGCCCGCCCGGCCGCCGACCCGCCCGCCCGCTAGCACGCAGTCACACCGATTCCTGACACCGGCCGGCCGGGGCACTGCCTCGACTCGGAGGGAACTGCCCGGCGGTCAGGTTTTGGGGTTTCTGGTGTGTGGGGACGAGAGCCTGGGACCTCCGCGCGCGAAGAAGGTCTTTGCCTCCTCGAAGACGCGGAGGGACGCCGGGGAGAAAGCAGACCGGAGGGGGGGCTGCTTTGCTGCGCAGCAGCAGAGTGCGGTGGGGGCCTGCCGGAGGTTGAGGGTGGGGCGAGAACGAGGCTCGGTGCAAGAAAGGAATCGATCGTCTTGTACAAGACGCGTTTCCTCGGCAGATTGGGGATTGCGGCAGTAGCAGCAGTTGGTGGTCTGTGGTGGTGGGGACGCGGACCTGCTGGCTGAGGTGGTGGTGGTGGTGGTGGTGGCGGTTGTTGGGTTGAAGAAGAAAGAGCTCGCTCGTTGGGAGAGAGGGAGAGAGAGACACACACAGAGACAGAGACAGAGACAGAGAGAGATGTTCATGGATCCAGACTGTTGTGATGTCATAGGCAGTTGATACCGGTAGGTGTGTGGCTAGAGGGTGTCCAGTAAGTAGCAATGGAGTAGGTTAGTTCACAGACACACAGACAAAAAGAGAGAGAACTCTGTGTATGTTTGTTTCTTTGTTTTGTGGATTTGTGGGGTTTTGGGAGGGGGAGAAGGGTACAGGGGAAGCTTGGGAAGCTTGAGTGCTCAGGTTTTTGGTTGATGCTTGTCTTGGGAGCGTTGAGGAACTACTGTTGGTGCAGGAGCTTACGAGTAGTGTTTAGTTAGGTGTTGTGTGGGGTCTGGACGGTTTCGGAGTCTCATGGTTTGGACTTGTTGGGAAGTTCTGAGGATAAGCGTTCTGCAGCTCTCCGGGCGGCGCAAGAAGGTGGAAGAACCTCTGGAAGCTGTGGTCGATGTGGTGCTGACGAAGAGCTGCTGTTGGAGTCTCCTGGAGCGCCCTCAGGAAGATACTATATTTTGGTGCCAGGAAGCAATCCCGGAACTGTGACGGACGTTGGCGAGGCTCTCTACAGAAAGGAACCCATGAGTAGTCTGGCCTTCAGGTAGCTCGCGGGGTTGCTGATTTCATGCAGGAGGTGCGTATGGTAGAGACTGTGTGGTGACCACCTCTAAGCTTGTTAAGAGGTGGTGGCGGTGTTTTCCTCCGGGACAAAGGTTTGTTTCTCTAGATACAGAGTCTGGCAATCATCATCATCATGGCACTGCAGGCAAGCTGGAGAAGTTGGAGAAGCTCGTTGACTATTTTGTCTATTCAGCAGCGCACGTGGTTCCAGAGATGGTGAAGAAGAGCAGTCCAAGTAAGAGAGTTTGGGACTCAGAGTGAGTCTAGGAAAGTAGATGGGGTCTCCTGGCAAGCAAAACGTCGTAAGCAGAAGTCGAGAGTTGCAGCAGCATCGCTTGCTGAAGAAGAGAAGTGCGCCGACGTTCTCGCCACAAGATGAGCTGCAGGTGAGCTAGACTTCAAGCTGACCCCAGCCTCTACCCGAAACCCAAAATCCTTAGACTTCTCTTCTTGAAGCCCTGCACAGGCGGAACTCAAGATATTTTCAGAGCTGTGCACTAGAGAGAGCGAGCAATTCCTTTGTACTGCACTTCAGCTCGTGTTTCAGATCCTGAGGATGAATCCACCCACCGAGTGGCATTTGTTGTGCATGAAAATTGCTTGCAGGAGCGATTAGAATTCAGCTTCCAGACATGCAGCTCACCTGAAAGTGCTTGTCAGCAGCCATGATGATCTGTGATCAATGATCTGGTGTAGAAGGAAGAATCATCCTTGAACCTTGGAAAGATTCAGCACTTGCAGTCTCAGGAGTAGCTCTAGATTGATATCTACAGCAATGCCATCTTCTCTCAGCTTCGCAGTGCCGTCAGAGCTGCTCACTGATCCGACGCAAGTCACCGGGAAGAAGACTGTAAATGCTTTGCTTCATGAACAAGCTGCAGCACCAGAGAGTGGTCCGGACGTCTTGGCTTATTACCACAAGAGCTGCAGGTGAAGCAGCAGCGCGGGGCAGCAGCAAGCCTGACTTGGAGGAACTGTTCACGTGCAGTAGCATGAGCAGCAGCAGGGATCAGAAGAGCAATAGCGGCAGGCGGAAGAGACTCGGCATCTAAGGAGCTTAGTGCTCGCGCCAGCAGCAACAGCATTGCCGAAGAGCTCTAGTGAGATCTTATACAAATGCAGCTCCGCTGGCGGCAGCAGCGATGGCGTCGATGGGGGGTGGTCAAGGGATAGGAGGAGGGTCGTCGCAGCAGCAGGTGGACACCACAGCTCTAGGGATGGCAGGGATGGGGCAGGAACAGTATGGGGCAGAGGGACAAGGAGGAGGAGGAGGAGGAGGAGGAGGTCTGGGTGGTGGTATGGGTTCCATGACGATGCCTCAACAGCAGCAGCAGCAACAACAACAGGAAGCGATGGCGGCAGGTGGGTCAGGAGCAGCTGGAGATTCTGCGGCTCCAGCAGCACCAGTGAAGAAGCAACCCCCGAAGAGATCATCAACGAAAGACAGACACACCAAAGTCGATGGCCGCGGTCGCAGAATCCGAATGCCAGCTTCTTGTGCAGCGAGGATCTTTCAGCTGACACGCGAGCTGGGACACAAATCCGATGGAGAAACCATCGAGTGGTTGCTGCAGCAAGCAGAACCAGCGATCATCGCAGCCACAGGGACAGGAACGGTTCCGGCATTGGCTCCTTCCATCTCCGGTACTCTCCGAAGCTCGTCCGGCATGGCAGCTGCGGCGACCAGAGCTGCCGGGCTGCACGGTGCCTTGGCGCTAACTGGACCCGCTGGAGCTGCTGTTGCTGCGGAAGCTGAAATGCGCATGCAAGACCAGGTACGCAGGGGAGGGAGCGAGTGGGCCAGCGCCGAGGAGCGCGTCATGGACGCCACCAGAGCCATGGAGGCAAGCAGGCGGATGAGCATGGGTCATGGCGAGAGCAGCATGCAGGAGATGATGGCAGGCTTCCAGCAACAACACCAACACCAACAGCAGCAGCAGCAGCAGCAGCAGCAACAACAACAACAACAACATGATCAAGGCATGGTTTCTGCAGGTTCTGAAATTGGGGAAGGTTTGGATACTGGCGATGGCAGGCTGAGGAAGAGAACCAGAGCTTCTTCCTTGGGGGGTGGCCGTCTGAAGGAAGAGAATGAGCCTTCAAGACCAGTGCGAGCCACAGCAAGACAATCCATGCAGCAGCAGCAACAGCAACAACAACAACAGGCTCAGCAAGTAGGACTAGGCGCTTCTTCCAACATGATGCCTGCAGCGATGTGGGCAGTGGCACCTGCAGTGGCAGGAGTACCCAGTAGTGGTGCCATGCCAGCTATCTGGATGTTGCCAGTGAGTGCAGGAGCTTCAACAGCAGGAGTGATGGCAGGTCCAGGAGCAGAGCAACAACAGATCTGGACTTTTCCTCCTTCAGGCTCTTACCGTATGGCAGCAGGTCCAGGACCAGGTCCTTCAATCCAACTGGGGACTGTGGGAGGCCCAGGTGGACCAGGAGGAGGACCTGGCTCAGGCAATGTCCAGCCATCTTCCAGTAGTGCAATGATGGCCTCTGTCATCCCGGGTGGAGTCACCTTGATGCCAGGGTTCAATCTCCAAGGGGGAGTGGGTTTGGAGTTGCAAGGTGGACACATGGGTCATCACATGCCCTTGGGTTCCATGCTCCTGCAGCAAGCTGGGAGTGCACAGCAAATGCCCACCGGATTGGGGTTGGGAGGAGAAGGACATTTAGGGATGCTGGCAGCACTCAATGCATATAGTCGCGGCTTGAACCCTGATCAGCATCAGTCCATGAGCTCTGGACACCAACAAGGTGACAGTGGTGATGATCCAACCAGCTCTCAATAATATCAATTGGCCACCCATCTGCCCAGCTTCGCATGTGCATCAATTTTACACTCAGCTGAACAAGATTATCATTGTCTGCGTGTGCACTGTTTTGAAGATCAGACCTGCAAATTCAACTTCCTGGATCATCAGGTTTTTTGGTGTGAGATCATCTCCTGAGTAGCTGCTCTGCAGAGGCTTGTGCCACCGTCACAGCAGCTGCAGCTTCCTCCTTGATCAAAGCACCACTCAGATCTCTGAGTAGCTGCTGCAGAGGCTCACACTGCCACCACTGCCACCCCTGAACCTTCCTTCATCAGAACTCACCACTCAGGCTGCTGCCACCAGAGCTTTGCTCAGGGGTTAAAGATTAGGGTTCATTCTTTTGTTCGTGTCACATGAAGGCCATTTACTGTGCATTCATGTTTTTACTCTTAATAACACTTTCATGGCCCCCCTTTTGAGTGTGGATTCTGTCCTGGACAGCTCCTCAGCATCAGTCTTGTACCTGCCACCCGCTAGTGTCTTCCACATGCAGCTTTGTATCCTGGCTTTGTGTAGGGTCAAGTCTTCTTCTTCTTCTTCTGCACTGTAAAAAGTGGCAACTCCTTGAGGGGACTCAGAGGTCATCCTAGATTTAGTGACTTAATCTTTCTTCAAGTAGTAGTAGTTGTTGTTGTTGCAGCTCTTTGCCTGGGAAGAAGTTCTTTCTTCCCTTATTATGAGCCTGAAGATTTGTATAGGTCTCCATGTCCCCCAAGGTTGGTTTCATTCTCTCTATTTTATTAGGCACAGTTTGATGTGGCCTCAGAAAAAATACAAGTCAGAAAAAGAGGACTTGATTTAAGTCTTCTTTGTAGTCTAAGTGTGGGGATCATGCAGTAGTGTTCAAGGGCAGTCTTCTAGCTGCACACGACATACATGATGTGCAAATTCTATTTCAAACTGCTGCTGCTCCTCATCATTGTGTTGGATTGAGTTTTAGTACACTCTTTCAGTCTGCATTTGATTCAGTGTGGGTACTGTCAGGTCTATGGACATTGGACAATTTTATCCACAATTCTTGACATCATGATCTCTCTGTGAATTTGACTCTTCATGACATCTGTCTTGAGATACAACAGTCTCACTGCCACCTCATTTCAATGAGATTGGTTTGAAAGTGGTAATTGGGTGCTTGTTTTTATGTGTCCTGGGGACCGATTCTCATACTTTTTGTGCAACATTTTCTCAGCTCTTAATCAACTGCTAGTTTCTTGATAGAGCCCATTGGATGATGCCATAGTTCATGCAAGTGTATCTTGTAGATGATGATTATACATGCACAGTCTTCAATAGCCACTTTGTAATCTCGAGTACAATGTTTGAGCATTCACTCTTGTTCTTACTCAGTGTGCCATGAATGTTCAATAGAAATTATATAAGCTCTTTAAGGATGATCAATTCAAGTCCGAATTCTCCTCTGCCTTTTGGTACTGGGTATGGTTTTAGATGCCTCCTGTGATAATTGTCCAAGTGTTGTGGCTGATTGCTCAAGTGGTTATATCTGCAGATCATGTTGGACTAATGTCTGTCACAGGAAAAAAATCTGAAATAACTGAATGTCTTATATAATTCGGCTTGGGACTTGTGTGTGTGTGTGTGTGTGTACAGGTACTTCCATATCTCTATTCACAGGACTTAGAGAAATCAGTACCTCTGGTTGAAGAGTGTAATATCCTTCCTTCATGCAGAGAGAAACTGAGCTGTTTTGAATTTGCTAAGGACTGATTCCAAGGAACTGACACAATAGGCTAAAACTAGGTTTTGGAATTTCCTGATTCAACCCTGGCAAGATCAAACCTATGAGTGAATTTGGGCTCTGAATAGACTGTGGTAAGAAACCACACTCATTCTAACTTAGAACTGGTGTTTGTTTCACAGTTCACTGGAGTGGTGACAGTTTAGTGCAATTATGGAACCATGTGGAATGTGCTGCCTATGTTTAATTTGTTGTAGTGAGCTGGTTTTATTAGCTTATTTGTCTCCTTGCAAACATGATTATCTTTGTGGAGAGTTTGCATTTGCTTTGGACTACTTGGTAAATTTATGCTTTTGGGTTGTTGGGTTGTTGCCAGTTGTAATCTTGAGATTCATGATGTAGAGTCTCTGATAAAGTAGTTTCTACTGTAATTTTGTGGATGATTTTCAGAGACATGAAGAGAGCTCTGTTTATGATTTGTAGTCCACTGAGAAAACCTTAGTCCCTTCACCAAAAACTTAAACCCTGAGAAAAACCCCCTAAGAAAACCTTGGTCCCTTCACCAAAAACTTAAACCCTGAGAAAAACCCTAAGAAAACCTATGTCCATTCAGAAAAAACAATGAGAAAACCGAGACCCATTCAGAACAAACTCTGGTGAAAACTCCAATGACATCTCTGGATTGAGAAAAATCCAAGTTGTTGCTAATTAAGCTTCTCTCCAATGATCTCCATTGAGAAAATCCAGTTTACTTATTCTCTTGACAAGTATTGAGCTTCTGATTGACAGTTAAAAAGGAAAGAAATTTGCGACCATTTTTTAATCTTCAGAGAATAGGTATGTATATATATATATATAACTAGTTAAGCTCAAAGCTTTGCTTAATATCTATTCTTGACTTGTTTGTGGAGGCAAATTTGAGCTTGTCACTTGTTGAATGTATATATTTGTTTGGAGAAATTTGTTATGAACAAACAACAGATTCCAGAGAGGATGAGAAAGTAGGTAGTGTGGGTGTTTACAATGTTATTTTCATTACATGAAATACGTCCCAAGTTTTGTAGAATTGCAAGTTTTGATTTTCATCACAAGAATTGGATTAAAACTTCATCACTGTTTGTTTTGGCAGTGATGACAGCAAAGAAGGAGTTGACCCAGTCCCCATTGTGGGGGGAGAGCCATCAGTGTTTGCAGTAATAGCAGCAATAATTCATCCCACATGTGGCCTGGTCAAGTCAGTTATTTGATCCCCGTGGAGGAATTATATGAGACTTTCCACAAACCTCATCTGTCAGTGGACCTGGGCCCTATTGATGGGTTTGATGAGAATTATTAGTGATATATATGCCTTTTGCTTACATTACCTCAAAAGCTGCAAACCCATCCATGGAGCTAAAATTGGGCTCACAAAACTCAAAAAACCACCATTGTGAACCATCATTCTACTTCCATTTGGACCAAAAATGGGCCAAAGTTTTGAAAACACCATAAATGAACCCTTCTTCTTGCACAATGAGACTCTAAAAATGGGCCAAAGTTTTCAAAATATCATAATGAACCCTTCTTGCACCTTGGGACTAAAAATGGGTCAAATAACTCAAAGACCATAAGGAAACATCCTTGCAGCATGGGGTTTAAAATGGGCCAAATAACTCAAACACCATAGGGAAACACCCTTGCACCATGGGGTTAAAAATGGGTCAAATAACTCAAACACCATAGGGAAGCACCCTTGCACCATGGGCTTAAAATTGGGCCAAATAACTCAAGCACCATAGGGAAACACCCTTGCACCATGGGGTAAAAAATGGGCCAAATAACTCAAACACCATAGGAAAACATCCTTGCACCATGGGGTTAAAAATGGGCCAAAAAAACTCAAACAACATAGGAACACATCTTTGCACAAATGGGGTTTAAAATGGGCCACAAAACTCAAATACCATACTGAAACATCCTTGCCCCATGGTGTTAAAAATGGGCCAAATAACTCAAACAACATAGGGACACATCTTTGCACCAATGGGGTTAAAAATGGGCCACAAAACTCAAATACCATAGTGAAACATCCTTGCCTCATGGTGTTAAAAATGGGCCCAAAAAACTCAACTACCATAGTGAGAACATACCTGCACTAAAATGGGCCAAAAAAAACTCAAACACCATAGTGAATCATTGTTGCACTATGGGGCTAAAAATGGGGCAAAAAACTCATAACAACCATAGGGAACCCATTCTTGCACCATGGGACTAAAACTGGGACCAAAAAACTCAAAAGTGTGTGTGTGAATCATTCTTCTCCTCCCTTCAGCCACCAATAATTCCAACAAGCAATACAAGCTCTCTAGCGTGCACCACAAGTCTGGTCCCCTATATATGGTAAGTAGTATTGCTTGAAAATCTCTACACACTAAGAAGAGAGACCAAAACTCATAATCAGGCCAGGCCACCCAACAGCATGCTGTGAGCTTACTTACTATGTCATCTTACAGCAAATTTGATTGATGAGGGGAGGGAGACTACTGAATATTATATGCTACTTTGCAGTCAAGGCAAATTTGATGATTGTTGCCCTAAAATCAAGCATAGATTGCACATGAAACAGACTTAGTGACACAACATCTTGATACCCGTCTTCATCCAATTCTCATATCCATCTTCATCCAAACTCTGATCCCATCTTCATCCAATTTTGATACCCATCATCCAAACTCTGATCCCATCTTCATCCAATTTTGATACCCATCATCCAATTTTGATCCCATTTCATCCAATTCTGATCCCACCTCATCCAATTTTGATTGCCATCTTCATCCAATGCTGATCCCATCTTCATCCAATTCTGATGCCCATCTTCATCCAATTCTGATGCCCATCTTCATCCAATTTTGATACCCATCCTCATCCAATTTTGATGCCATTTCATCCAATTTCGATGTTCATCTTCATCCAATGCTGACCCCATCTTCATGGTCAATATGTCAAAAGGTCATGCTGAAATTCTGTTTTTTATCCTTGTACCTTTCTGCCATTTCCCTCCACTTATCACAATAAATGCTTTGTCTAGGCATCTCTTGAAAACCATTTTGCATTTCACAATTCAATTCCATGTGGTTTTGTGCATTGATGGGCTTGCGCACAATATTAGAGTTATCCTTAAAGTTGACCTGTCTTTGGGCCCTAGTTTGACCCTGTAACCCCTGTTTCATCCCCAATTTTAGTGTAGCCATGAAGCGAGTGAAACTGGATACGGTTCCATTAAAACTGAATATCAGTTCGGAAGGTTATTCTGACAATGCTTTGATTTAATGAAGAACAAGAGTAGCCTGTGCCATTGGCCCAAGTGTGAACACATTGAGGGCTCAACTGACTTTCCTTTCCAAACCCAATTTTTTTCCAATTTGCTTGAATTTCCAGCAACAGAAACCCCTCAAAAATAAATATATTTCACACATTATAGCTCTGAAAATTATGAAATAAACTTTATTGCATCTGACTTGCAGAGGGCTTTCTAACGACACGAAGAATGCCCCCAAATTCCAATACAATTTTCAGTTTCAATTTTACTTAGTTTTCATTTAGAAATCATCGGTTTAACAATCAAAGAACTTCCACACAGTAACTCCAAACAGTCTCAAACCACGTCAATGCACCCCTATTGATCAAGAGCTTTCTGAAGATACCAAGAGCCTGGCATGAAGCGCCATGGTTTGGGAGATCTTAGTGTGACAAAACAAAACAAGGCATCACAAACACGCTGGCCCTGCCAATAGATAAGATGTTGTACATCTCTACCTACTGTGTCGACACTCTGAACACCAAAACAATCTGTTCCAATCTAAACATTCTAAATACTTTCACCAAAGAAACTAGTCACCTAATGTGAAATTGGCTCTAGTAAGGTAGAACTTCCAAAAGTTGGATCCAATGCGACAGGGCCCAACAAACTACCTTGCTTCATAGAGAGATACGATCCCCAGTAGGGAAGGCTCAAGTAAGACAAATCCAAAACTGGGTGTGAAACTCCTGTGAGGAACAATTTTACATCAGAAAACTATTTTGGTCCCCTGTGTGCTTTTTTAGTTTGCTGTCTTCAGACTCGACCTCTCATTTCGTCCCCAGTACCCCCAGTCTGGGTTTACTTTACAGATAACTCAATTGTGGGAAAAATCTATCATAGAAATCTAGATGATGTTTGTTGCTTACCTATGCACCATAATACACGGTCAGCTTCAACACACTTTTGTAAAATAACTAATCAATTTTGAAGATTCCATGTTGAAAAATAAAATATTTGTGAATATTATTTTAAATTGATTCTTTATTTTCCATCACAATTTATTTTTCTTTTGGAAAATATATTTTTGAAATTTTCAACATTTCTACACATAGTATAATTCGTGTTGAAGCTGCCAAGGTACTATGGTATGTGGATTTTAACATAAAGTAGTTCCATTGTCTCTATGACTAAGCACCCCAACTTGCCAAACAATATTATTGACAATGATCCAAAAAGACTAAAGGTGCATTCACACCTAATGTTAAGTCAGTGTTGTGTGAAAATCTAAGGGGCATCTTAGGTGGCACCCAATGTTAAATGGGTGATTGTTTAATTTTAAATGAATGTTAACTTAACATGAAATCTTCATGATAAATAGGTTTAGGTCCTAAATGAATAGCTTGGTGTTAGGGGACTTAACACCAAGTGTGAATGCACCTTAAGTGTCATATAATAATATTGACTAATGGTCTACAAATTAGACTATCAAGTTTTGTGAAATGGGTTGGTTGGAAATCAGCAATTTTATATATGTTCTGCACCCCATTACATTCCCTTTGTAAGAACCACTAAAGGCAATGGTGTGTGGTTGAAATACCCTTCAAAACGATAGGCAAGGTCTTATAAATATGACCTTGACAACTATTATGATAGCTCTAAATTATAGAAACCTTTTACTCCAAAGAAAAATACAAAGAGACAAATTTAAGCTTCAACTTATTAAAATCTATCCCAAAACCTCATTCACTTAAAAATTAGTTTGTATATCAATGCCAACAAATATCCAACAAATCATGTATGATTTGTAGATTTAGGTGCAAATGATGGATCTACCATAGTCCTGTAAACCACTAATCAAATGGAACTTGTTTCTATTTTTTTTGGATTTTAGGATTGCACAAATTGGAATAAATATGGTATGTACTTTTGACTCTTGGTCAAAGAGGAAAGGCTTATAACTATAAAATCAGAATGTGCTAAAATTTGTGATTAATGCATTTTTTTTTTTACAACTCATCTTAACCCCTAAGCATTGGGGAGCTTTACCAGAAGTCTTTCAAGTCTCACTTTCTTGGAACCATAACTATACTATGTGGAAAATCAAAAAACAACTAGGAATAAAAAGTGTAAAAGTACTAATTTTTTTGGTTTTTGCTGCACAAATATTTTTTTCTTACAATAATAGCTTTTGTGTCAAATCCTATTTAGTGTGACAAGGTTTTGGCTACTTTGTGCTAGTAAAGATTATCTTAAAAGTGTGGGTCTATGATTTAATAATTGTGTTACATGTTTACCCCCTTTCCAACAAATGTGTGGAGCTTTAGCTATTAACATTTTATGATTTTTTTCTTTGTTTCAACCAACTCCAGGAACTTGTTGACATTGGAACTTGTGACAAACCCCCAGCCCTGCCCGCCCCACCCCACTCATTCAACCAAGGGGTTCCACCCACTCAATGGACAATGTCCAACCCTTGAGGTTTCTTCCTATTAGGGGTTTATATCACGAAGTTTTTGGATTACAATATGATATTAACCTAGTACCTTGGCCAATTCAACATTAATTATGTTATCTTCAAAAATGTTGAAATTTTCAAAAATTATTTCATCCAAATAAAAAATATTGTGAAGGATAATAATGAATATTTGGTTATGGTCATGATATAAGGAGCTAGCATGACCAAGGTTGTTGTGCTTGGGAAGGACTAACTAGTGTGTGGAGAACCACGTGGCATGCATTAAGTGGATAGTCTTAATAAATTAATTTGGAGGGATGTGAATGAAACAAAATTCAAATTTCGCGACAAATTTCCTCACATGTTCCCACTCCATGTGAAGACATGATTATTTGTATTGGGTGTCTCTGTTCCTAAGTCAACATTTGAACTAGAAATGAAACCAATCTTGGTCATCATCAAGCAAACATTGAACATGGACTTGTGTCTTCTTCAAAAAACTTGGGAATCAACAAGCAATCACAACCTTGAAAGTTTACAAGTTGTTGCAAAAAATCCTAGAGCTTGCAAAATCGACAAGCAACCACAACCATGAAAGTTTGCAAGTTGTTGCAAAAAAGCTCAAGATACATTATTCTCTATACATAGAGATTTTTCACATTTTCGAAAGCTACCATGTAACCCTAAAATCTCGGGCTTGCAAGTTATTTGCAAAAGCTTGCAGGTTTATTATGGGCCAGCTAAATGACAAGTTTGTGGGTTTTTCTATTCTAGTTGTAGGTGAGATTTATCACAACCAACAACTACAAGTGCACACAAATAGCCAAGAGCACCAAGATCAAATGTGCTTGGAACATAGTTTTGAAGGCAACATTAGTTCTTCGATGGTTATAGATTGAAGCTTGCCAAAAAATTTGTTTCTTTGTTGAGGTTTTCAGGGCATGCGCATTCCATTCACTAATAGAATTTTGGAAAATAACAACTATGTTTACAACTCAATATTGAGTTGTTTAGGATAAAAATAACTAGGACTAGCAAAGTCGTGCCAAACGAGTTGTAAGGGACACCTAGTTGTTGTGGACATGACATGGAGTCCAAAATGACTAAGTCATTTGGGGCAAGTTACATCCACATGGAATCCAATTGGTAGATCAAAAGGTGACTAGATTGTCTAAGTGGATGGGTGTGTTAATGATGTGGCAAGTGAGATTATGAATTGGCATTTGACATGGTTAAATTAAAATAGTTTGTAAAGTTATACTTATGATTGTATAATTGCCATGTCAATAATTGTGTAGTTGTTATTATAATTATTTATGTGACTAGTGTAGTGATGTGACAATTATTCACATGACTAAACCACTGAAGTAGAATAGTTATTCATGTGACTAAGTTGATGATGTGGCATAATTGTTCATACAATTAAATTAATGATGTAGCATATAGACATAGTGGTTGATACAACTAGAGAATGACACGTTTTCTACTCGTATATATGACTACACTAGTGGACACTAAGGTTCTAGTCTAGTTGCAAATGTAGTTGTAATGTTCATTTAATTGTTTATGCAACTTCAATGTGTGTTGCAATAGATTGCATTTGGAAATATACAATTGGTTGTATCTATTTTTAATACTAGCTACAGGTATTTCATGGATCAAATACAACTACACACCAATACATGCACTAAATTGCACATGTTTTAAATTTAATACTATCAAAACAAGAATTGGAACAAAACCAATTAATGCAAAGTGTGTGCACCATTCCATAACCAAGCTTGAATCCAACACTACATTGCCAAAAATTGACATTTTGAACATTTTGAATAAAGTTATATGTACATAAATCACTTCTATCCATCGCACATATTATTGCACCCCAACTATTTTGCTTTCAGATACATTTGATGCCATAATGTAGAAGTTCCAACAACATCTCCCAATGACAATTGGTCAGCAATTTCATTGGGGTGCATAAGAGGATCATTAAATATGTAAACCTCTTGTATGCCTACTCAAAACCATAACTCTTTTATTGGCATACAATGGAACTTGTCTCAACCCTAAAAATTATAAGAAATGGAATGATGGGAAGTTTTGAAAAAAAAATTAACATGCTTACCACATGTGATCCAAAAGTAGCACACTTTGCGTTATTTCCTCTAGGGAGCAAAACTCTTCCTCTTAGCTCCTTTCTAGTACTTGCAGGTGGTCATGTTGACTTCTAACACCCATACCAACACAACAAACATGTCATAGCTCAACATAACACCATGGATAACCCAAAAAATTTATAAAATATCACTGAAGGGGATTTCAAACTTAAATTTTTACTCACCTAACCTATAGTACGTGAAGTGGCTTATCCCATAACCCCAAAACCCTTTGCTAGTGATTTTTTATTATGTCCTGTTTTTTACATAACTAAGGCTACATTTGCTTTTGCAAGAGAATTAGAACTCCTTGAGCCATTTGTCAACTCATTCCATAGTTCTACAGTATCAGTTGACACTTCAACTATGGTTATTAGCCATTTTTTCTTGCCATGTGTTTTTTGACATTACTTAAATGGACCTAACCCATCTTTAACAATGCCTTCTTTCTCCTTAGACTTTGTCTTTATATTCTCACCCCACCATTGGCAATAAAGTTTGTGGTAAGACAGGTACCATCATTAGTACATAATATTGTTCCTATTCCAATATTCAAGGTTGGTTCCACCAATGGCAACTCTGCAATAGGTGCTTGTTGGTGTTCTAATGCAAACTTGGGTTCAAATGGGGTGGTAGTTGATGTTGGGTTCAATGTTTTACGTATGAAGTGCATGATCATGGTCTTGAGGTTAACTAAAACAACAACATTATTTGTTGTGGAGAGCAGAACATTAGATGCCTTCCCATCCAATTACATTTTTTTTCTTCCATTAATGTTTGGTTTTGTTCCATTTTGGCCATGTGAGTTGCCAACCTTCTAGACACAACCTACATACCAAAATAATAATTCATAATTCCTACATTTAAGCTAAAAAGGTGTGCATGCCACATGAATTACATAACAAACTTAAAAACATGGATCTCCAACAACAACAATAGGCAATGTTCAAAGCATGATGCGAATTTGTAAAATGTCCAACTTACCAATGATCCACCTATTTGTTATAATCCTTGGAATTCTGCTGCAAACTTAATTACACTAAGGTTGCGCTTCCTTTTTTTTTGTTAAGGCATAATCATATACTTTCTCAAGTATTAGGTTAGAAGGTCTATAATTTAGTTGTTTACTTGGATGACAAAATCAATGAACAAACTAAGAACAAAAAATGAAATACATAAACAACCAAATAAAGCAATGTACCAATTAAGTTTCTTTTCTTACCTTCCCTGTCCGACCCACATGTGACACATTGGCAACCTTGTTCTATGCCTTTGACATCTATCTTGTTTTCTCCTTAGCTAACAAAGCATTCCAATATTTTTGTAACCTTTCCCATTGGTTAGGTTGAATATTCATAGGGCACATAATTAACCCTTGTGAAAACCTTGCTTTCAACCTATTCCTTTCTCCCTTTAAAAACCTCTTTATTGCATTTTTAAACCCCTTGTCAAAATTTTCATTTTCAAGATATTCATACTCAATGTCTTGGCCAATTTGTCAAAATATTGTTCATCATAATGGATGATGTTTATATTTAAAATCCATGGAACCAAGGTTTGAACACTATCATCCCATTGATTTTTTCCATCAAAAACCCCATCAATCCCCCCCCACCTTCACCTTAATTTGACTTGGTTTTTCCCCAATAGCTTGTGAACTTCATAGGCAACATCCTCAATTTTTTTGTAGTCTCTTTGATATGCTCTTTGTACACTTTCCACCTTAGCCAAACTAAAAAGAAGAGGGACATTGTTATTACATGTTTCCTTAGGAGTTTCATTAGCAATTATACAGTTGGGAAGTTCATGGGTAGCTATAGCCTTGGGAGCTTCATGGGCAACTAGTTGTCCTTGCATCCAAAGCCTTCTAAACATAGATGGACCTACTACTTGTTGTCCTACACATGGTTAGACAGGGGTAGAGGGGCTTGGTGCTTGTTGTCCTATAAGCAACCATGGTGGATGGTGCATAGCCCATGCAACTTGCATCCATGGAGTAGGCATTGGCCAAGTTGTAAAGGCTTGAGGCTAGACTAAAGTGGCTTGAAGCTATAGTGAAGGGGCAACCTCAATAATAAGCATTGTGGGGGTCACAACAAATAGTGTAGGGGTAGGAGTTCTTGGGATGGGAGGTTTCAGGGAGGCAATATTTTCCCTCTCTTGTGTGGCAAGGAGTTGCCTTTGCCTATTACATTTTATGCCAAAAGAACCAAGCATCACAACACCTTTGTTGTAATTTACCACAAATTCTTTTGAATCCCCCTCATATTCTACATCTACACACCTTAAAAAAAAACACAAACCCCTAAATCTCTAAAGCAAATCTAATATGCATTTTCTAGAATCACCTAAATCACAACATGTTAAAAGCAGGAATTGTGAAATGAAAGTCGAACTTACCAACTACAACGTTGTAATCTTCATCTTCCGACTTTGTATCCATGCTGAGCTTTTCAACAATTTCATTCACTTCATGCCCTTCTATTGTGTTATCCATTTCCATTAAGTTTAGAGCCCCACCTTTCTTTTTAATCTTACTAGTTCTTTGTCGCAATCCCACTTTGGCCAAGTGTGGGGGTGAAGCCCAACACTTGGAAAAGTTGGAGGTTTGGAGCCCTCCGAGACTCCTGAATGTTTAGAGCTCGACAGCAAGGCCCAAAACACCTTGCATTGGAGTGTTCTTGGTGTCAATGGAAAGGTCTTGAAACGTACATATTGAAAATGGCCTCGCATTGGCCATTCGGACATCTGCAGCTCAAGTTATGGGCAAAAGAAGGGCCAGGAGTCAAACTAGCAGTTTGATTCCCGACCACTAAAAGTCTATAATCGACCTCTTCCTGACGTTGCCTCAAAGAGTGCAACACGGCGTTGAAAAGCTCTCGATGAGAGCTACAACTTTGCTTCAGGACTCGTCCCAATCTGAGTTTAGGGCGAGGAGTTATGGCCGTTCAAAGTTCCAGGAATTCAGCTGGGACAATTTCGAGACTCCATTTCGGGAGTCCCAACAAAATGTGCCATTTGGATGTAGTCTCGGCGACCAGCCACAGATAATATTATAAGGAGTAAGGTGGTGGCTTACTCCCGAGTCCGGACCGTGGTGAATCTTGTGTGTCCAAGTGCCCGTGGCAAGTCCCAACACCCAAGGGTGTCCCGAATACTAAACTAACCTTTTTGGGTTGGTTTTTGGATGCAGATTCACACGAGCTAAACTAGTCCCTCTTCCTAGTCTAATCCCTGGGCTCCCAACTCGACCCTCTACCCCTTTTTAGAGTTGGAAGCCGGGAGCGTGCTACTAAGTCATAATTTCCGCAACTTGACTTTGTAAAACCCTCAAGTGGGTTTCACCCCGTGATTTGGAAGTGCGTCATTCTTCATGTAGGGGCGGCGGTTGAAGTTTTCAGCAATGCACAAGGAATGGACCCAACTAGATCTACCTTCTTCTAAAAAATCAACTCTTTTTAAACCTCAATGGGTAAACAAACAAAAAGCTTGTAAAAACAAAATTCATTAGAATAACTTTAGTATGTAAGAAGCAAAAAAAGATTTCAAATCAACCCAACTTAGAAACCTTAAAGTTCTAGCCATTGCTAAAAAGATTTACGAGCAAAAGATGATTAGGGTCTTGGAGAGCTATGTATTTTAACCCTAAATTTCTAAGATGAAATTTGCACAAGACCAATAACCTTCAACCATGTGGACATTCAATAGTCACAAAAACAACTAAAAAACAACAACAATACGACAAAGCTCAAATGACGTGGACATTATTCTTGTCTTTCAATTCTTGCATCTTATAAACAACATAGAAGTGATCAAATTCAAGTGAAGATCAATATTAGAATCTCTAAAGGTGAATGTATGACAAGTTGTAAGATGAAGATTAAAGAACCATGCAAGCTGTAATAAATTAAAATTTTGGTAAGTAAATTATACTTACAACTCTCTAGTAGTAGCTTTGAAAGGCACTAATATTTTCTTGTTTCTTGCCATTCAAGCATCTCACAATTTCTCATAAGAACATGTCAACCCATCACCTTTTGAATTGTCATCACCTGAATTATAATCATAGCTAGAATTAAAGTCCTTAGAACATGTTCTGCCAAGGTTGTTGTCACCTTCAATGTTGTTGACAACAACATCTGGTAAATCTCTATATAATAATTTTAAAGACTTTCTATTGTGTGCCCATTAGTGCAATGCATTTCACTTGCATTTTCATACTCCATGGAGTTCGAAACAAAAAACTTTGAACATTGAACTTTTGTATAATGAACTTCATTGTCTACACAAGCCAATGTCACTAAACATGCGGCTCTCGATGACTTGTAAGACTGCACACTTGTGCATATGAATTTGTCAAATATAAAAATTAGGGTTAGATGCATAGAGTTTATATGCATTGGGTAACAATTTACTTATGAATTCATACCCTAAATCCACCACCCTACCTATCAATAGCCATCACTTTGTATTTCACTTTGTTGTCACAATGATGTTTAGGGAAACAAACATTTGGGAGAGATTCCAGCATGTTGGTATGATCTTGAAATGTGGTAATCATATTCAATTATCAGTGGATGCAGACTATCTAGGCTTCAAAAAGAATTACAGCTGCATAGAAGCCTAAGGACGAAGGTTGGTTCTTGTTTTGCATTGCCAAGGGGGATCCTTTTTTTCCTAGCACTTGGTAATACACTACATGAGCTTTGACATCTTATCAATATGTGACATTATCAACCCTTGTTCCATGAAATATTTATTATTGTTACAAATTGTGTTTTTCATCAAACTTTAACCCGAATGGCTTTCATTTTCAAATTTTTTCATGTTTAGTTTGGTTAATTAGAACTAACATAGTGGCTAATCTCATATTATTTTTGCAAATTTTTCTTTGCATTTAAGATGGATCAATAAATGTTTTATCAATATTCCTTTCTTTTGCTTCTATATATTCCACTTTTTAGTGAGTTGTTCTGGGATTTATTATTGAAGGAAAAGTGAACTTGTGCTCATGGAATGGATTGTATTTGATTGTCTAGAATTCGTAAGGTTATCAGAATATGAAGTAACTACATTTCAAAAATATTATCTTGATGTTTTGGCAAAAGTGAAACTCGAAGGATAGAAATTTACGTTCTTAGATTGGGAAAGCAAAACAATAACACACAACTAAGACATTTTATTTATTTATGCTCAGGGACTAATGTCAAGTGATTATCATGCCCCTTAAATGATTCTTGACCAAGTTGATGCACACAAGCCAATTATAAAGGACTTGGACTTTAATTTAGATGTTCCATTCCTGGCCTCAACATCAAATGATAATGGATGTCAGATTTGGGACCTTGCAAAAGGAACCTATGTCACCTCTCTTGTCGCAACCCCACTTTGAGGGAAGTGTGAGGTCGCCACTCACACTCCCGAAAATGGGACTTAAGAGTCCCAGAGGACTCCCGAAAACTCAAAACGAAATTGCAGGGGTCAAAACACCTTGCATTGAGGCGTTCTTTATACTATTGGAAATTTTTTGAAGTGTAGATGTCCAAAATGGCCTCGCATGAGCCATTTGGACATTTGCAGCACAAGTTATGGTCGAAAGAAGGGCTGGGAATCAAACTAGCAGTTTGACTCCCAACCACTAAAAGTCGGGAATCGACCCGATTCTGGTGTGTGCAGGTGAAGTGCAACACACCGTTAAAAAGCTTTCGAGGAGAGCTACAACTTTGGTTTAGACCTCGTCCCGATCTGAGTTTGGGGCGAGAAGTTATGAACGCCCAAAATCCCGGGAGTCCAAACCGGGACAATTTCAGGACTCCACTTTGGGAGTCCCGAGAAAAAGACCCATTTGGATGCAAGTGCGGAGGAGAACTGCAGAGAATATTATATGGGGGAAGGTGGTGGCTTCCCCCAAGTCCGGGCCGTGGTGAGTTAAGTGAGTCCAAGGTTACCCATGGCTTGTCCCAATACTAAAAATGTGCTGAATGAGTTCTAACCAACTTGTTGGTTAGATTTGGATGCAAGACCAATAACTAAGTAAGCTTGTCCCTCTTCCTAGTTTAATCCCGAAGCTTTCAGCACGCCCCTCTCACCCCCTTTAATGCTGGAAGTTGGGAGCGTGCCCAGAGTCCCAGAAATTCCGCAATTTGAATGACTTAACCCTAACTTGGGCCTAACTAGGGACTTGGGAGCGCGTCATCTCTACCATCAATGATTTTGTAAGTGTACTAGGAATGTTCCCATTGAAATCATTCAGGTAAAAATCCATGAAAGGAACTTGTGTCACCTCTCTTCCATTAGTTGTCCACTATGAAAAACCACCTTGTACAATATGGGAGAGAACCTAATTTTCAGGTGTGGAGGGGCCTTGGGGAAAGGGATCCCTTCAAATGATGAATGGGAAAAAAACATTTAAAAACCTAAGACAACTAGAACAGGCCATGGAGCTTGATTTAAAGGTGGACATGCAAGGTATGTTACAAAATAAGTTTGAACAGGTAGATGATCCCCACTTTGAAGGTCCCATGGAACCTAATCATGCTTACCTAAATGGGGTTCGAAACTTTGTTACTATGGAGGTAGTGCATGAACAAGTGCAAGTGGCATTTGAAACTGTTGATGTTATTCAAAATGAAGTGTTAGATGGGTGCAATAATTCTAATGATGAAGATGAACCAACTACCATAGATGGGCAACCTTTAAGAGATCGAGGGAATGTGGATGATGGAAACAATGTCAATGCATTTGACTCAACAATTTTAAAAGATGTTATAGCAAAATTCTACAAGGGCTCAAGTTCAACCAAGTTGGCTACAACCATATTGTTGATGAACTTGTGTACAATCCATGGAATGACCAATAAATTATGTGATGAATTGTTCACCCTACTACATTGACATTTGTTACCAACAAATAATTGTTTACCTATCAATTACCATGCTATTAAATCATTAACAAGAAAATTGGGGTTAGACTATCAAACATCCATGCATGTCCAACAGGATGCATGCTTTTCAAGAAGGAATTAGTTGATGAACTACGATGCCATAAATGTGGAACTTATCGGTACAAAGATGAGGAGAATAAGGCATATCCTATGAAAGTGCTTAGGCATTTTCCCATCATCCCAAGACTTCAAAGGATGTATAAAACACCCTATATTTTAGAACTAATGGTTTGACACTCCAAAAACCATAATTCAAATGGATTGGTTTACCATCCTTGTGATTCAAAAGCGTGGAACCATGTTCATTCTATGTGGCTTGATTTTGCTCAAGAGCCATGAAATGTCCACCTTGGTCTTGCAACAGATAGTGTAAATCCTTTCAAGCTACATAAGTCAGTGTGGTCTACTTGGCTTGTGTTGTTATTGAACTATAACTTACCATTGTGGTTAACTATAAAGAAATTCTTTATCATGCTGGTTTTATTAATGCTATGAAAAAAGTCCATCACATCTACCAATTTTGATATGTATTTTTAGCCATTACTAAAAGAGTCGATCTTGTTGTGGAGAGGAGTACCTGGCTATGATGTATTATAGCCACAACGATCAAGAACATTTACATTGAGGGCATTAGTACTTTAGACAATACATGACTTTCCCGGGTATGGGACTATTGGAGGTTTTGCACATTCAGGGTATGTGGCTTGTTCCCCTTATGGATTTCAACTCATAGGTGTTCATTCCACAGAGCTTGGAAAACATACATATTCATAAGCACAAAGGTGTTTTACTTGAAGGCCACTCATACATAACAAATGCCATGAAGGCGCATTTTGATGGCCAACATGCATTGCAAAGCAGGCCCATGACTGTCACTATTAAAGACCAATTAAGGAAGGCAACAGAAATGAAGGCCTGGTTGGAGGATGGAAACAGTGAGGGCACTAGAAGGGACCCATCAAAAGGTCATGGGGTGAAGAGAAGGAACATTTTGTATGATCTACCTTATTGGAAGGTTCCTTAAACCCTAAAATTGACTAGTAGTTCATAAAATGCCCAAGTTGCAATTCTTTTGGTTGTTCACAAAAAAGTTCCTTCTTTGGTTGGATAGTCAATTACCTAGCATAATTCTACATGCATTTTGTTGAACATTGGATGTCATAGAATTCTCAAGAATTTGGTGCATAGTGACAATGAAGATGTAATAGTATTCAAGGTCAAAGCTTCACAAAACATGTTTTAAATATCATGGATTCTTATTCATGTTGTTGGGTTTGTACAAGATCTTTTCATCTAGAATACCTTGGATGTAATGCATTGTGAGAAAAACTTAGCAAAAAATATTTTGAGAACTATTATTAGGGAAAAAAACACGACGAAAGTGAGGCAAGATTTACAACGTAAAGGCTTGCATCCACGCTTGTGATTGACTCCCAACTCAAGAAGACCTAGTTCTTCAAAAAGAGTAAGGGTTGTAGAAGTAGCTAGGGTTACATAAAATTATGTAAAGAAAATACATGATGTTGCAAAAGCTAGGGCTACAAAGCGTAAAAGATTTTATCGTGAGCAACAAAGAGCAACATGAAATGCAATGCTACAACAAACAAGGGTTTTACACAATGCCGAAGAATTAATGTTGAGCAAAGATGTGAGAAGGGTCACACAAGCCATTTGTTAAACCATTTCTTGTCAACTAATTGTGTTCCCAGGATTGGTTGCTAAAAAAGTAGTGATGCAAATGGTACTTTCGAATCCTATTGTTGTTTCTAGTGCTTTTAAGCACTTTAAGTTTTCAAAACAAGGTGTTGTTGAAAAAATACTCCTTTCAAGCCTAGTTTGATCTCTAACTGAAGTGAAGAGGTCTAACATCAGAACAAAGTCAGCAACGAAGCATGCCATTTTGACGGTTGTTGTGAGTGCAAATTCTAAATCATCCTTGAGGCATAAAGCTCTTTTACTTAATGTGCACCCAAGGAATATGTAGAAGGCTGCTGAATGTTGAAAGTTGATGACCTCGTTTGGAGAGTTCCTTTGGACTTTGTCAATACGCAAACAAAAGACAGATGTCATTTGTCCTGCCACCAAGGAAATGGTCTTGTCATGGTGGTGCTTTGAAACCTGCATGAATCCAAATTGCAAGGAAGTGGTGTGAAAACAATTAGCACCACATGTGTATGACATAAGACTTGTGTATTACTTACTAAGCTATTGTAAATAATTTCACAAATCTTTAGAAAATGTTGGGCCCTTCTCACCCTTGTTGAATTTCATCTACTATATGAGCAATTTACAACTTCTATAGTAGATGAAATTCAATGGAAAGCAATTGATCCAAGTTCTTGCATGCTCAATGGAAAATAACATATTCAATCAAATATTGAATTAGCTATTTTCCACACTATCTAGATTAATCAATATTTGGTTGAATATGCTGCCTAGAATTTCCAATCTTAGATTTCCATATTTGATTTCAATTTGCCTGATTCAATATCTAATTGAATTTATTACCTGATTTCCAATTAACTGCCAACTTTGTTTCAGCAAAATTTTATTTCAATTTGGACTTCTATTGTGAATTCTATGGAGTTTGGACATATATTATGTCTCATGGATTTTCTCATTATGAATAATCATGAATTACAAGGACAAGTAGTAGACTGTTGTGCTTCAATGGACTTGAACTATATTCATAATGAACATTAATAACATTTATTGTGTTTCAATGGACATTGGGGGACAATAGTTAGCACCGCAAGGACTTGTAATATGTTGCAATGGACATTTGTGCACATAGTGATAGTCATGGACATTTGGGGGACTTGATAGTAAGCACTACAGGGAGTTGCATCATGTTGCAATGGACATTGATGTACATAGTGCTAAGTGAATAGTCATTGTTTGTAGCTAGGATGTGGATGGAACCTAATGATAATATCTCAGAAAGATTAATACCTACAAATGTGATCAGTTAAGCACTAGAAACTAATTGAAGTTTGGACAATTATGTCATGACTATAATATTATGGACTAATTCAATGTTCAATGCTAGTTTTAGTACTCCATTAAGACCTTATAATCTCTGTACAATCTTATTTATTATGTTTTTTCCATTTGCAAATGGATTTTTTCTTGCGTTTCCAAAAAGCCCACCTTGAGGTAGCGATTAGTAAGTGGTTTTTTGATTCTTTGAATCCTTTTTGGGTAAAAAATTTGAAAGAACCCAATGTTTGTTGTCGTATTTACCATTTGGAACTAGAAGAATTGAAGGTGGGATTCGATTGCATGCAGAAAACCTCTAATTTACATGCAAAAAATGTTTTTTATTGTTCTTGTGAGGAGGTTTGCCAAGTTATTGATGATTGTAACCAGGGTTGCATTACTTCCAAGCTTACCTTTTTAAGCTTGACAAAAATGTGGGAGTGTATTGTTTGTCCATAGGATGAATTTTCAGAATGACACCAAAGAAAGTGTGTCATGGGTGCTTATGATTTATGTGGAGTAGACAGTCTACCCATATGTCCTATTGAGGAGGAGGGGTCTTCAAATGCCATAATAAATGGAAACGTTTTTCTATGGAGCAAATTGTTACTAGAAGTGGGGAGGGAAAAAAGAACTAAAACTTATTTATAAGTTTATTATTTCTAGCGAATTGCTGGAATATCTAAAGCCCAAACTCTAATTTTTTATGTGTCACAACTTTGTTGCAAGATGGCAAGATATGATGTTGAAATCTTGTTTAGAGAATTTCCCAAATGATGTGGTGGTTTTTGTAGTTGATTTTGCAGAAAACTACAACTTTGAAATTTAAAACGAAGTGTAATCCATGCATTGGCATAGTTACCAAGTGACCATTTGGGTTCACATTTCTTGGATCAAGAACCCATGCCCTAATCCTAATGATGAAACTACCAAAACCCTCATGAAATATTATTTTTACATTTTTTATGACAAGAGTCATGATAGTTATTTTGTGTAACATTGTTTATTCTTACACTGGGACAATATGGTGACAAATGGGTTTAGGCCAAATCAACATTGGATATGGTATGATAGTTGTAGTTCCCAATTCAAAAGTGAAGTAGCTTGGTACTTTGTTAGTCGGTACCCTTATATTACTAGTGGGTGCATTTGTATGTGGAATTTGTTTGGCTTTGGCTGTGGAAAAGGTCTACACAATGGAGTTGGTGTAGTTTTAAAGTGTTTCATTTGGCAAGTTCAATTAGGTGTGGAAAGTCCCGAACTACACAATGTAGAGCAAGTTGTTTCGTTGTTGAGAGAGAAATTGAATGGATGACTAAAGAGTTCGTACTCGAGTGGATCAAGGAGGTTTGTCACTTGCATTTTCTTCCATGTAAAGCTTGTTGATGTTGACAAGGTCATTCAATATACTTGTGATACCATTAAAGGTACTAGGGATTTGCACTCAATAAGATCAATGGGTGTTATGGATGTGAACAAGTTGATGAAGAAGAGCCTATCTTGTTTTTGTTGTTTTTGTGTGGATGGCAATTTTCTGGCTTGTGATAATATACCTTGGACTAAAGATTGGGAGGTGGAGATGTTGATTCCTAGCAATATTGCATTTGTAGGTGAAGCAATGTTGGCTACATTTTATGAAGATGCATGGGATTAGTATGGAGCAAACAATGATTACCTTGCCTCTTGCCTTGCATTGGGGGACAATTTTGTAGTGAATGTTAAAGAAGATAACATTGAAGGGGTGGATTTTTACTTCCTAATGTGTACCAAAACAATGTACATTATGCAAAAACCCTACAAGTGTGCATGGGGGCTGCAATTTAGTGCAAATGGCATAATAGTTGCTAGTAGGTGTTATTAGAAGTGGGGACAATCAAAACACTTTTATGTGTTTTTGAAAAAATCCCAAGTTGTTGTTTTGGACATTTGTAATGTTAAAGCCATTAAGTTCCCAATGGTGCCTACAAGCCATAGGGTTTAGGGTAATGAGCCTATGTACAAGCTTCTGCAACATGCATAAGATGGAATTAGAAATTTCATAATTGCCTTGGATTAATTTGATTTGATAAATGATGTCAAACCCTTTGAACCTACAACTTTGCAATTGGTAGAATTGATTTTAAAGATTTTGATATTGTATTTGACAATTTGTTTTACATTGTTCAAATGTTTATTAACTTGCACCAGATCATGTCATTTTGTTTAGCTTGCGCCCCCTTTAGTAAGTGTTTTTGTTTTTTTTAGATCCCATCAATATTGTGGTGGGTGATCAATTAAGGATAAGCGGCAGATTAAGGAATCAAGATTTTATTTTTTAAGTAAATAACTTTTTCTTTTGGGGAGGTTCAAATTATGTGAATATTTTCTTATTGGTCTTTAAATGGGATCATTCCATCAATTGGTTGCACCTATGATTGTTTTGCAAAATCACATGAACAACCTTGATTACAACCCCCATAAATTTATACAATATGAAGCATGCCATTAAACTAAATTATGTATTTGATTAAATACTTTCTATTTATGTACTTTTCATTGTTTTAATTTCCTCATGGTTTTTAACACCATATTTGACTTTGTTGACCTCCAATTATAGTGCTTGTATGAATGTAAAGAATGAACATGTGATGTTGCCTATTTGTTTGCATGTGAAACAAAAACTTATTTGGAGGGGCATATAGACTCATGCAAGTGTTAACCAAGTTCCATTAAGCACTAAAAAAGGATTTAATGAAAAAACATTGTTTTCAAAAGGCCACAATTTGGCAACAATTTTTTTGAAAAGGCCACAGTTTGTCAAACACCTTAGACCTTCTCAAAGTAATTATTTTTAATTTGAATTTAAGGTTGAATGTGTCGCAAATAAACTAACTAGTAGCAAATATATTCATAATTGTGATTTAATATTGGAAGGAAGTATGACTTTAGTTCTTACCACTTAAGCATGAAGGGTTCCCAACCAACATAAAACATATTATTACCACAAATTGTTAACTATTAACCTTTTGCTCAAGAAAAACACCAAGTAAACAATACTGAAAAAATCTTTCAGCAAACAGATCATCAATTTGGCATGCAGCAATTAAATACAATGATGTATCATGGGATTTTACAACTTATGAATAGGAATTGTGTTGAATGGGAAGTTAACCATTATATGCTTAAACTCCTACTTTGACAAAAAACAAATTTAATAAATTTGTCTTTCCAACTTTAAGTTAAAATGACAAAGTACATGAACAAAAACTGCATGAAAAGTTTATTACTTGAGATACTTGAAGATAATGAATTGGATGAACCTCATAATTCTTTGCATAGATCCTCAACCTCACAATGTCCTTGTGGTTTGGAGAAATAATGGTTTATGTAGTCCATTAGTCTACCACAACTTGGATATGAATTTTTGACAAAATGTTTGATCTTTTGGGTCTTTTGTAGTTTGTCCAGAATGCATCCCTTGTCTCCAATAGCCATTACTAGAAATCTTGTCGTTTATAACTTGTCCTTGTGCAACTACATGTAACCAAATGTTGCTTGTTATTACAAATGGTTACTTATGCAACTACTTTTCAAATTTGGATGAAGTTTGGTCTTCTTTTCAACTAAGTTGCGACTATGACCTATTTCATCTTTAAATTATATTATTTTTTATAATGTCTTTGTATTTTTTACAACATTGTAGATACATTTAGTTGCAAATGTAACCAAGATAGTCACATGCTAGTTGTATAAGGTATCTAGGCTACCTAGCTAACAAGGACGTACCTAAATATATATATACTTACCTACCTATAAACCTAAGCCACATGGTATCTAGCCTGGGCTTGGTGACATGTGGCATTACTTACATCTACATATATGCTTAGACATGACATGTGGAACATAGGTTAGGCCTAGGCCATGCCACATGGCATTTATGTTAGGCTTAAACCATGTTACATGGGACCTAGCCTAAGCTATGACATGCCACATGGCATTTAAGCAAGGCATAAGACATGCCACATATGTTAGGCCTAAGCCATGCCACGTGGCAAATAGGCTAGGTCTAAGCCATCCCACATGGCACTTAGGCACAACATAGGACATGCCACATGGCACATATGCTTAACCTAAGCCATGCCATGTGGCACATAGGCTAGTTAAACCCAAAAAGAAATGTGGTATTTTTCATAGATGCCATGTGGCTTAAGTTTAGTCCTAGCTTAAGTGGCGTATGTCTAGACCTAACCTACATGCCACGTGGCCTAAGTCTAGTCCTAACCTAGGTGATCATTTAGGCTAGGCCTAAAAGTGGCATGTGGCATATGTCTAGACCTAGGTGCCATATGGCATATGTGTAGACCTAAATAAGCTAAGTGCCACTTAACTTACGTGGCACCTAGGTTTAGACATATGCCACATGGCACCTAAGTCGAGACATATGCCACATGGTTTATGTCTAAACCTATGTGCCACGTAAGCTATATAAGTGCCATATGCCGTAGTTCAAGTGGGTGCCATGTGGCAGAATGCAATTGGTCACCAATATAGTTGTAATTTAGTTGCAAGATTGTTCATGTATACACTATACAGTAGCCATATATTTATTTGATGAAAAATTATTTCATTTGTCACATGCAACTAGTTTTCGCATGCAACTTATCATTTGCTACTACAACCAATTTAGTTGCAAATGATAATCACATGCGATAGTATTTCCACTAATGAGCTCCCATCTTTCAATACCATGCTTGATGTTTCTCTTGTCCATTCCTAACACCCTTGTTGCTTCCCTATTGTTCACCAATGACTAGGAGGATGTAGCAAAGGTGCATACAATGTCCTTAGCCAAAACCAAGTTAGAAGACTTTTGCCCTATCACATGACTTACTGATCCAAAGTGGAAGTTGTTGAGTAATTGTTGGTTATGTTTTAATCTTTTGACATCATGCAAATAAGAAGGCATATGGCAGTTATGACATCATGCAAATAAGAAGGTAGCATGGTAATTATGAGGTCATGAGATAACACCTTTTCCATGATGGTATTTTGAGCTACAATGTCAAAACCTTTCAAAAAATCCATGATAAACATGGCTATGGTCCTTGTAGTAGTTGCAATGCATACATGGGCTCTCCTTGGATCAATGCCATTCATTGACAAAGGTTTTACTACATTTTGAACATGTTCCACAAGACCCATTTCTTATTCTTTTATAGCCAAGAGTCTTCTTCAACACGGGCTTTAGTTTGTCGACGCTTGTTGCCAAGCATGAGAGTACTCTTGCTTTCTTTCTTTGTAAGCTACAATTTCCAGATTTTCCTCGTCATGTTTTGGAGCATCCTCTGGATTCATTAGAGGGCGTGGTGCATATTTTTTCTTATTCTTGAGGTTTCCCATCACATTCAGTAAACCCTAAATGAACACAAACAACTCAAGAACAAGTTGACCCTACTATGTATGTATCATCCTAGTTCAAAAACAACCTCTTGCATGGTTAGTCACAACATTAATCGATTAAAAAGACTCACACAAACTTTCTCAAAAAATCATTTTTCACAAACCAAGAAAAAAACAACTTGATGAGCTTGAAACCTATGCACCTAAAAACCATGTGCAAATGTAAATAACCCTAGATCAAAACATGAAGGTTAGGTAACAAGGAATAACTTACCTCAAATCAAGATGTAGTTGAAACAAGGGTTGTGAACTTACAACATGAGCATTTCCAACCTAATTTGAAATGTTTATGGTAGTAACCTTGGCAAGCAAAAGGAGATGGTGGGAAAAGTTCCATGGTGAGCTTGTGCACGTCCATATTTGAATTGCACATGGTAAAAACCTTGGAAGGCATCAGGGAGCTTGTGCAAATCAAAAGAATGGTGGCGACTTGTGAATCCAAAGCATTCATGTTCACAAAACAATGAAGTTCAACATTAATGCTAACTACTTGACACCTTGAAGTGAAAGGAGTAACAAGAAGTCGGGACAATAAAAATTAAAATGCTCAAGAGACTAAGACACAAAACCTTAACCCTAATGCAAGTGAATGATTCTATTTCCATTCACATCCAATTTGGTAAGCAATAATAGGAAATTAGGACACATGACACATGACACATGAACCTTAATGCATCTAGATGATTATGTTTTCATCCACCTTCAATCCCATTTTTTTCAAAATATGGAATTCTTCATATGTTTCATAAGACTTTAATGGGGGTTTTATGTCATAACCCTAGCTTTGGGCTCGCGACCAAGGCAAAGGGGTTACGAGGTTGTGGGCCAAGTGAGAGCCCGAGAATCAAGGCAAAAAAGTCGCAAGGGTGCAGGCCAAGAAGAAACCCGGGAGTCACATCACATTCCTGGGAGTGTAAAAAACTGTGAGGGAATATGAGGGAGTGAACCTTCACACTCCCAAGGTAACTCCCACTTTGGGAGATGGAGTCCCGGTGGACTCCTGAAACTTCAAAGAACAATTTCAGGGGTCAAAACTTAATGGCTTGTTACATTCTTTATATCATTGGAAAGCTATTGAAACTTAGATGTCTAAAATGGGCTCGCATTGGTCATTTGGACATCTGAAACACAAGTTATGGCCAAAAGAAAAGATAGGAGTCAAACTGCTAATTTGATTCCCGACCATAAAAAAACAAGAATCGACCCGATTTACTTGGTTGTAAAGGGCGTGCGACATACCATTGGAAAGCTCTCAACAAGAACTACAACTTTGCTTTAGACTGCATTTCGATCCAAGGTTTGCTCGTAAATTTATGGGGTTCCAAAGTCACAAGAGTCCCAATTGGTGTGATTTCGGGACTCCCACTTGGGAATCCCGTGAGAGAAAAACCATTTGGATGTAGGCTTCGTGGCTAGTCATAAAGTATACTATAAGGGGGAAGGTGTGGGCTTCCCCCAAGTCCGGACCGTGGTGAATCTTGTGTGTCCATGTTGCCCGTGGCTCGTCTCAGCACTAAAGGTGCTCCAACTATGCATTGACCACTTTGTGTGGGTGGTGTGTAGGCCCGTGTGAGTGAGTGAAGCTTGTCAACTTTTCTTAGTCCCATCCCAGAGCTCCAACATGCCCTTCTACCCCTCAAAGTGTTGTGAGCTAAGGAACATGCCTCAACTCTTCCCTCTTCCATTGTTTTCTACTTGGACTCACATTTGAGTCCTTCAAGGAGTTGGGGGTGCGTCATTTTACATGCATTCTTTAGAATTTTTATGTAGAAATTAACGATTTGTACTTTAAATATTCATCATATTTTCATTTGGGCTCATTCATTAAAATAAATATATTCATGAATCATGATATTCATATCATTCATGAACTTAAAATTATATCTTTATGTAGATATATATAAAGTACATTCTAGGTTCATTGCATGTGTATGTGATGTTGAACATTTATATTTAAATTTTCCTAATGTAATGTTGTATATATAAACCCAAATTTACCAATGACCTTAAATTTTATGTATCATTTTTCATGAAAATGCAACATTGCCTTCCTTTAAACAACCCAAAAAAAAAAAATCTTTTAGGAAGTCTTTATAATTTTATGTTTTGAAGGTGATAAACACATTTAAATCCAAACAAAACACATATAGTTAAAGGTAATTTAGGGCATGCTTTTACGTTTTTTTTTCATACTAGGCCAAAAGGTTCATCCATATATGGTCTTCTATAAATTTGGAGCATGAATGGTTAAGTTTAACATAGGATTAAGGATGAATGAAATGAAAAGTAATATTCAACTATAAACTTTCCACTACTTAATGACCACTAAGACAATTGGGAATCACACAAAATTCTTTGGGATGTAATTTCATTAATAATAAAACACATTGCAACAAACCTAATTAAATTTTGATGTCTCAAACATTTTTAATGATTTTTCAAAGTTGAAAATTATAGAAATTAAAGACAGTCAACAGAGTCTTTGGTACATTATATTGTGAATGTACCCATTTACGAATATTTCATTTGTTGAAATGAAAATTTCAAAATTAATCAATTATTCAATAGACATGTGTTGAAATGGCCAAGGTACTATGGTAGTACTTGTGCAAAATATGTTTTTCATAAGGTAAATAACCATCATGATGGCATTTTGTTAAAGGGGTTATGTGTCACTAATTATGTTCTATGCTTATTTGGGCATGCATATGAGATGAACTTTTTTAATAAATGATTTTAACTTTCACAAATTTTTTATTTTGGGCCATTTTAAAAACTAATGTGAAAAGGTTGAAATTAAATACATACTTTTGAAAATAAGTGTGGAAACAAGGAAGTAGATTTAGAGTGAGCAAGGAAATAAATGTGATGCACCCTTTTAGGCTTTTCATGTTGTATTAGTGTAATCTTGTAATTTTGTAATAATGTTTTCAAAACCTAAGATACAATGGATTTTACTCTTCATGACTAAAATTAGGGGACAAGATATTCAAACACTATTAGAAATCTTGTCATTTGCAACCAGTCACTATGCAACCGGCATGCAATTAGTTGTTGTTTGTAATTATTTTGGTCATGTTTGTAACTACAAATTTGGTATTGTATAATTTTTGGACCATACGGTTATGTGTGTAACCAACATGCAACTAAATGTGTACAACATGGACACATGTCATAAAAATAATGACCTAAACTTATACATACTTAAATATTATACTTAATATATCTATATAGGCTATATATAATAGTATTATGTACTTCTAGTACTAAGGTTAACCCCATGTTAACTTAGGCTAACCTAAACTAACCTAGGTTAAATAAACAAAAAAGTTAAACTAACCATAACTAAATTGATTAGATTAAACCGATTATGGCTAAATTAAATTAATTTAAATTAACTATGGCTCTAATAAATTAAGCCAAACTAATTATGGCTGAATCAAGTTAGGCTAAATTAAATTAAACTATATTAATTATGGCTAAATTAAATTATGCTAAATTAAACTAGGCTAAAATAAATATGGTTAAATAAAGTTAGGCCAAACTAATTATGGCTAAATTAAGTTAGGTAATAATAGTTATGGCTAAACTAAATTAGACTA
>Ga0116231_10003481_pt1 | contig 32715 bp, 16 predicted proteins | sample S1TSphgellanicum_2_FD_89695 | JGI IMG/M metagenome (GOLD analysis project Ga0116231, IMG submission 89695) | Host-associated microbial communities from peat moss isolated from Minnesota, USA - S1T2_Fd - Sphagnum magellanicum MG | ecosystem: Host-associated > Plants > Peat moss > Unclassified... | reverse complement strand
GGTGATGACACTACACATCCCATCACACAAATTGGCAAGGTGCCATTGTCCATGCAAGATGGGCAAACAAAGTACTTGAAAGATGTACTTCATGTTCCAACCATAACAAAAAATTTGGTCTCCATAGGCTAGATGGTGGAACAAGGTTTACATGTGGCATTAAACCCAAATGGATGTTTTGTGGAAGACATGAAGAACCTAGGCAAATTGATTGCAAAAGGGGAAAGGAATGGACGAATGTTCACCTTGGATGTGAACACACCTGAGGTGAATTCCATGTTATTCACACATGGAAAAGGAGCTGGAGACATTGGAATTTGGCACAAGCAGGTTGGCCATGTTAATCTCCAACGTCTTAAGCTGATGGATAAACAAAATCTTGTTAGGGATCTTCCCAAATTTGGAACAAAAGAGGTGATGTCAGAAGTTTGTGAAGTATGCCAATTAGGGAAGCAAGTTAGGCATCCACTCCCAGCTCAAACAACTCATGTAAGTTTCAAACCTTTGAAAATGATCCACTTAGATGTGTGGACCACGAAGATAGAATCCATTGGAGGATACAAGTACTACGTGAGTTTCATTGATGACCACACAAGAAAGGTGTGGGTCTACTTCATGAAACACAAAGGTGAAGTGTTTCAACATTTTTTAAATTTCAAAGCAATGGTGGAGAAGGAGAAGGGTGTGAGCATCAAGTGCCTAAGGTCCGATGGAGGGGAGAGTATTTTTCAAATGAATTTAGTGAGATTTTGAAGGAGCATGGAATTCAAAGGAAATACTCATGTAGTTATTCCCCACAACAGAATGGAGTTGCTGAAAGGAAAAACATGCACATTGTAGAAATAGCACGTGCCATGTTGAATGAGAAAAATTTGCCAAATTACTTTTCGGCTGAAGCGGTAGCAACTGTAGTCTATATCATGAATCGAACACCCACAACGGCAGTTCATGGCATGACACCTAAAGAAAAATTCACAGGCAAGAAACTCGATGTTTCACACCTCAAAGTATTTGGTTGCATTGCATACGTGCATGTTCCTAATGAGAAGAAATTAAAACTAGACCCAAAAATTGAAAAGTGTATCTTCATTGGATATTTTTCAGAACAAAAAGGATATAGATGCTTCAATCCTTCCACTCGAAAGTTACAAGTGAGAAGAGATGTTGTGTTTGATGAAATGATTAATTGGTACTCACCATTGAAGGTAGTAGAAGATGGAGAGGCTAGAAATGGTGATGTTTCATCAAATGTGGAACAAGGATCACAATTAATTAGTGGACCACAAAAGTCTTCAATTAATGGGTCTAGTAGCATTCCATGGAAAGGAAGATTAAGATCTTTAAACATTGTACATGGTAGTTCTCAAACGTCATCTAGAAATCCTCATGTAGATGATGAGTCAAGTGATTTAAAGAAGAGCGTGCGTGAAGAATCAAGAATCCCTTCAGTTACTACTCCTAGAGCTTGGATGGCCAAGAAAACTTTGAAAACATCTAACAACAACAGTGGAGTACGAAGATCCACATGAGTCAAGTACCTTGTACAAAGATTCACATATGATGGCTTTGTAGCTCATCGTTATGCATACATGGTGAAAGTTATACAGGAGGTTGAACCCACTTGTTTTGAACAAGTAGTTGGAAACCCTAAGTGAGACAATGCCATGGATGAAGAGATGGCGGCTTTGCATGCTAATGCTATTTGGGAATTGGTAACTTTACCAAAGGACAAGAAAACAATTGGGTGCAAATGGGTGTATAAAGTCAAACACAATGCAGATGGATTTGTGAGCAAATACAAAGCAAGATTGGTTGCCAAAGATTATGCCCAAACTTATGGCATAGACTATGAGGAAACCTATAATCCAGTTGCCAAAATGACAATTGTAAGAGCAATCATTGCTATGGCAGCAACAAAAGGATAGTCTTTACATCAAATGGATGTAAAAAATGTTTTTTTTCATGGAGATTTACAAGAGGAAGTGTACATGGAACAACCCCCAGGTTATGTGGACCAAACACATCCTAATTTGGTTTGTAGGTTGAAGAAAGTTGTGTACGGCTTGAAGCAAGCACCTAGAGCTTGGTTAGACAAGATAAGTCAGTATCTTGTCACAAGTGGATTTCAAACATCCAATGCATATTTTTCACTATATGTGAAAAAGACAGATCATGGGATTGTAATCATAGTCATCTATGTTGATGACTTGATTATTGTAGGAAATAGTGATGCAAACATCTTTGATTTGAAAAAGCTTTTGAAGCAAAAGTTTGAAATGAAGGGTTTGGAAGAGTTGTGTTATTTCCTCAACATTGAGGTAATCTAGTCCCCTAAAAGGATATGGTTACTACAAAAGCAATATGCCTTAAACAAATTATTCAAATATGGGATGACGGGTTGCAAACCCAATTCAATTCCATTGAAGCAAAATGTGAAGTTAAGTGCAGATGAAGGAGACCTTGTGGAGGATACCACTATGTATAGAAGTATAGTGGGGAGTTTGATTTACATGACCATCACAAGGCCAGATTTGAGTTATGTAGTTGGAGTGGAAAATAAATTCATGCAAACACCACAAAAACCACATTTGGATGCAGTGACGCGCATAGTGAGGTACATAAAACATACTTTGTAGTGTGGAATTTTTTATGAAGCCAAGAGCCAGTTACAAGTACATGGATACACGGATTATGATTGGGTTAGCAATGTTTCAGATAGAAGATTGACTAGTGGTTTCATGTTTTTTTTTGGAAGTGGTGTTGTTAGTTGGAGCAATAAGAAACAACCAACAGTTGCACTATCAAGCACGGAGGCAGAATACAAAAGTGTAGCAATTGCTACATGTGAAGTAATTTGGTTACAAAAATTATTTTCAGATTTGGGACAATTAGCGGATGCTCTTGTTGTCATTTATTGTGATAACATTAATAACATACTACTTGCTAACAACCCGGTCTATCATGCTAGGACAAAGCACATTGAGGTGCACTGCCACTATATTAGAGAAAAAGTTCTAACAAAAGAAATTGACCTTATTCATGTCAGTACTGAAGATCAAATTGCTGACATTTTCACAAAGGCTTTAAATACGGACAAGATGAAGAGGTTTAGAAAAATGTTTGGTGTACTAGAAGTGGATTTGAGCTTGAGGGGGAGTGTTGAAAATTCAAACTCAACTAGTTAGGTTTCATTAGTTACTAGAGTAGGAAAGTAATTAGGTTACTTTCACAAGGTTGAATTACTTTCTTTACTTATATTAATTTGGTTATTTGTGGTTTGGTCTTTTAGTTAAATACCTTGGTGTTGATGGTTTGGTTTTCTTTTTTCTTCATTGCACAAGTTTGTGTATTTCATGTGACAAGAACCTTGAGGAGTTCTTGATGTTATGTTTCGTGTTGTGAACATCATGTTATAGTTTCCTTTCAATAAAGATTTATGTTTGCACTTGAGTAGATCTCCTATTTGTTAACACGTGACTATCTAATGGGTGAATGCAATTTGTGTGGAATCAAAACCTTGAATATCTGCCCTACCGAACAAGTTCAAATTAATACCTCGACAATGTAGTGGTGAAAATATGCAAAGGTAGTTGTCAGACAAAAAGACAATGGGGATGCCCGCAAAGTCACTCAACCCCAATATATGGATTCTAGAACCCCAAAGTTTCTAGATTACCTACACCCTAGGTTGAAAGACTTTGTGAACTACAATTTCATGGCAAAATGGCAAGATAAGTAGAACTCCCATGTTTAATTATTCTTTTCAAGATTTTTGAAGGTCCTTTACAAGTGCTTTGTATGTGCAAGTTGTTTTATATAGGTCACCTAACATACAAGTTTAGTGTATTCTATAGGCCCTTTTGTTGGGACCGTGTTTAACCTTCATAAGGGCTTTGAAAATCCTAAATCACTAATTTTCTAGTCCTATATAGGTTTGTTAATACATGTCCTATGTAAATTTAACATGTTTTAGATCCTTTGCAAGTCCTTTTTCTAATCATGTACAGGTCCTCTACATCTCCTTTTTCCACTCATGTACAAGTGTATGCATTTTGCATTGAAGGGCCTTTGTAGGTCCTTTTTCTAGTCTTAAATAGGTCTTTTGCAAGTCCTTTCTCCAATCTTGGACAAGTAATTTGCAGAATCTTTTTCTGGTCTTAGATAGGTCTTTTGCATGTCCTTTTTTTAGTCTTGGACAAGTCCTTTGCAGGTCCTTTTTTTAGTCCTAGACAAATCCTTTGCAGGTCCTTTTTTTAGTCCTAGACAAATCCTTTGCAGGTCTTTTTTTTAGTCCTAGACAAGTCCTTCGCAGGTCCTTTTTCTAGTCCTAAATAGGTCTTTTGCAGGTTTTTTTCTAGTCCTTGGCATTTTCAGGTTTTTATTTAGTCTTTTACAAGTCTTTTGCATTTGCTTTCAAGGTCTTGATGCTACTCCTTACACTACAGACCTTGTGTCATGGCTATGTAGGGTTTAAATTAAAGGTTTTTTTACTAGTCCTTTTCAAGTCCTTTTGCTATTCCTTTATAGTCAATTGTTATTAGTTAAAATATGCCTTTTCAATCTATGGTTTATTATGTTCAAAACATTCAACAAACACACTCATGAGTTTTTGGGTGGTTTTATAAGAATTCAAGTCCTTATTAAAGGACATCCCGAAAGATATGGTCATTTCATGCATTGAGTTTTTAAAAAACTACGCATTCAAAATTCAGAATGAAGTGCAAGACATGCACTGGTATAACATGCAAATCACAATCTTGGTGCACATAACCTACAAAGTGAATGTTGAGTACGATGTTTTGCAGACCTTCAAAGCTTTTGAGTGTTGAAGGAGGTCCATTATTACATAAGTGATGACAAAACACATGATAATTTCTTTGTGCAACACACTTTCACTATACATTGGGGTTATATGAAGAGCAAAGGATGTTTTCCAAAACAACATTTGGTTTGTAGTGATGGTTGTTTTGCACAATTCAAATGTGCTAGAGCATGGTACTTTATGGCCCGTTATCCGTGACTTACTATTTGTGACCAAAGACTAGAAGGTGTCCAAATGTGTTGGAATTATTTTGCCTCTAGTCATGGTAAAGGCGAGGTCAATGGGGCAAGTGCCCTTTTAAAATGTGAAATTTGTAAAGAATAGATAAAGGCCCAAGCACAACAATTACAAGATGTTCATGACATTATCTAGTTCTATCAACAACGGATAGGTATGTAAATATGTGCTTACTCCTTTGTAGGTCATTGTAGGTGTTTTTCATGCCTTTTGTAGGCCCTTTCTATGTGCTTGTGTGAAACGCCTAAATGTTGGTCCTTTCCATATCATTTATTATATCTTTCATAAATAATTATGGTTCCAGTCCTTTACAACTCCTTTCTATGTGCTTATGTGAAACACCTAAATGCTAGTCCTTAGTGGAGCCTTTATAAGTCTATCTTTTATAAGAAATTATGTTGCCCAGTCCTTTACAAGTCCTTTCTATGTGTTTGTATGAAACACCTAAATAATCACCTATCCTTTTTGTATCCTTTGATGTTTTGTTATAAATCAAATGGTGATTTAGTATAAATCATGTTATTGTCCAGTCCTTTTCAAGTCCTTTTTATGTGCTTTTATGAAAAACCTAAAATTTGTTAGTCTTTTGTCTATGTTTTGTTATAACTAATTTTGATGTCTAATCCTTTACATGTCCTTTCAAGATGTTTTTCTAAAGCACCTAAATAATCACCTATCCTTTTTGTATCCTTTGATGTTTTGTTATAAGTCAAATGGTGATTTAGTATAAGTCATGTTATTATTTAATCCTTTTCAAATCCTTTCTATTTGTTCTTTTTAGAAACTTTATTTTTTTTGGTCCTTTGCCTACGTTTTGTTATAATTGATTTTCATGTTTAGTCTTTTACAGGTCTTTTTTAGGTGTTTTTTTGAAACATATAAATTTGTAGGTCTGTTCACTAGCTCCAATAACATAAGCCTTAGGTCATTTGTAGCAAGCATCAACCACTCCTTTTGTGTTATTAGTACAATGTCAAGTGTGAGCCATATTGACACAGCCATGTGTGGTAGTCTCAATTTTTAAGAATTGCATCATGGATATTTGGGTGTGTTAAAACTATTAGGGGTTTTTAGCAACTTCATGTTAGAATAAGGAATGATGAGTGGGCATGGTTGCATAGGGGGTTATATTTATTCAAAATTTGATATTAGATGTGAGGTTAATGTTTTTCTTCAACAAAAGCTAGTAATCATAGTTTTAGAACTTCAATTGGGTGATTAGGGGTGAAAAATCTTTAAAGGGTTAGAAGCAAACGCCAAAATTCGTAATGTTCAGCAAACATTAGTCTTGTTTTGGTATTTAGTGGGTAGTCGTGTAAGCGAGGATGTTTGAGATTCGTGAAACACTTGAGGGGATGTCAATGAAAGGTCTGGAGATAATATAATCTTCAAACATTATAAACGTAAGATTAATTCGAGACAACATAACGATCAAAATAAATAGTGTGATAGGGTGATAATGACAATATGGATTTCATGATGAATGAAACTTTTATTCAGGTTATGGATAATCTCAATGACGAATTACAATTACATGTTGAGTCATGGGCTATACCACAATGATAGTTCATAACTACAAGAAATCTAAAATGCGTCGAATGGTGTGAACTAAATAATCTGCCTTAATATTAAGAGGTAGTTAACGAATCGAACCGTGCAACCAAAGATAGTGTCCAATGCCAAGAATTGAAGACCATGCAAAGATGGAAGTGTTTTTAGTTTTGTAAAAACCTTCATAAATAATTTCAAATTCATCACCAGAAGTAAGGTCAACTTGTAACAAAATTACCAAGGTACGAAAATTCGAAGAAATGCGATAATACCAAGCTCGAAGGGGTTCAATTTCAAGATGAGGGCATACCTTTCACGATTTGAAATCTTCATCATGAAAATGCTACGTCAATGTCAAATCTAAGGATGATTCCGAAGGTGGTTCTTCATTCACTCGTGTAACTTGAAGCCCGTAAAAAGTGGTCATGTGTGATGCCATGAATTCAAGGAAAGGAAAAAATATCTTAATCAAAATCAATTCGACGGTGAATGTGTGGAAAACTTGGTATATTGAGATGTGTGGTTGTAATTTATAAGTCAAGGAAAAAGAAGGAAAGGTGTAAAATAACGGTTTATAATCATGGTAAAGTAAAACCTTAAGATCAATGGAAAAAAAGAAGGTTTACATACAATTTGTAGGGGGGGAAAGTGAGAAGAAGTGAAAAGGATGTTTCTCCCTCTCTTTTCAAAAACCACCAAACATTGGAACCTTCAATTGGGCACTAAACATTGGAACCTTGCAAAGGCCACCAAACATTAAAACCTTCCACAGGCCACCGAGTTGGGGTCTTCCTTCACTTCCTTCTTTTTCCTTTTTTCTAAAGGCGCGAATTTGGATCATTTGGGGTTTTTTTTTTTTTTACATAACTTTCAATTTGAATCTTGGGAAAACTTGTTCCTTTAACTTTCTTTGCAAGGAGAAGAATGATTAATCTTAGTAGATTGTGGAAAAATGGATGATAGATTTGATGATAGTGGTATTTTTGAAAGAATGGAAGTGAGTAGGGATAATTTTAGGAACTTGAAATCTTAGAAAAATTTCACAAGGCCTTTTAAGTTTTGTGGCACAACTTTTTACTGATTTATGTGCAAAGCTTAGAATTTGGTAGGTAGATGCGCCTTGTAGTTAGCTTTTTAATGACTTAAAGCAAGCTAAATTTAGATAACGTATGTAATAGAAACAATATTTTAAGTGATTGGAGGTCTATTGTCAAATTGAACTTTCTACCTTCGTGAAACCCTCTCGAGTTTTATAGCACAACTTTATACTAATTTGGGTGCAGAGCTTGGAATTTGGTAGGCAAATGTGCCTTGTAACTAGTTTTCTAATGAATTAATGTTAGCTAAATTTGGATAATGTATGTGTTAGTAATAAAGTTTTGAATGACTAGAAGTTTGTTATCAAGTTGAGTATGGTGTCGAATCCTTAAAAGTTAGTTTAAATAGGTGACAATTTAGCATAAAATTATAGGATTTGGAGTGTTCGAACTTATAAAATATATTTATCAATTCCGAATCATAAATGATGCATAGGAGGCAAACTATTTAGTTTCAACTACAAACATAATTTAACATCTAGATATACACTTTGCATTTTTCCTTCGCCGATAGCATATGTACCTCCAAGTATAATCACTTCATAGAATCGGGAGTAAAGGGACAAAAAAATCGCTTCACATCAAGGTAGGCCATATTTGATCCAAATTACAAGACTTGTGCATTTACCATATGAAAGGGTTTCACATGTTGCTCATCCGAATATATGAAGGTTTGTGCATAAGATCTTTTGGGAAAATTTTCCAACAAATGTTGATAGGACTCACACATATGGATGTGCAACAATTGTTAAAAGTAGAGGGATGCATAAGGTGCATCCAAATTTCCACGTACATTTTTAATTCAAACCTAACGGTGATTGATGTAGTTAACCATTGTGTAATTTCATATCGTTTGAAATTCATTGTTTGGGGTTGATATGTGTGCCAAAATCAAAAGTGTTTATAGTCAACATTCTACGCTCCTCCAATTTCAACATTTGTCATGTTTTTGTGTTGTATGTCAAGGCACAAATAGTCAAGTGGAGTGCAACCAAAAGTCATTGGTTCCAACATGGTAGCTTGTTCGACTGGATGTGTTTGATAGACCCAGAACATGTTAAGCCATGTTGGAAATGGAAAAAGAAATGGTATATGGCCCAAGGGGGGAGGCTATTGCTAACACTAGAAGAAATCATGTCATGTGGCATTAGTCGCTATGCAATTATGTGCAATTAGTTGTTGTTTACAATTAGATTAGTTATGCTTCCAACTACAAAATTGATATCGTATAATTTTTGAGCCATACGATTGCTTGTGTGTGCAACTAACATGCAACTAATGGTGTACAAAATGGACACATGTCATAAAAACAACAACTTAAGCTAATACATACTTCATAATTTAGTATACCCAATCTATTTACATAGGCTATGTATAATAGTATTATACCTTTAATACTAAGATTAAACCCATGCTAACTAAGCCAAATTTAGCTAAACTAATTTAGGCTAAATTAATTAGGAGGTTACACTAATGATGGTTAAATTAACTAAAAGGCTAGATTAATGATGGTTAAACTAACAAGTAAGCTAAATTAATCATGGCTAAACTAATCAAAGTTAAATTAAACATGGTTAAACCAAATTAGGCTAAGTTATGTTGTTGTAAATATTGATAATTTTGTTTATTATGTTATAATACCTATGGTTAGTATGTTAAACTACCCTCTAAATGCCTTGGACTAAGTTAGTTACTAACATAAGCTCAATAATTATATTATAACACAATTAATCATTACAATCCATCATATCTATGAAATTTTTATTATAATTACGCATATTATTATTATTATTATTATTATTATTATGGTTTAATTATAATGATATTAATTATATTAATATACTGATTATTAGTAGGTTACATTAACTAACCTAGGCTATGTAATAAGAATAAAATATTATCAATTACCTAATAATTAATTATGAATTATCCAATTATATAACTATATATAATCATATAATATTATATAAATTATGGTAGAATATTTATCATTAATAGGTTACATTAATTAACTTATAATCGACTATTATAATTATTTTAAAATATTTAAATTAATATTAAATATTTTATTATTATCATCTTCATTTTTTTCTTTCTTCAATAACTATTATTATTTTTTTAATTTTATTTATATTAGTATACCTATGGTTAGTAGGTTACATTAATTAGCCTAGGTTATGTAATAGCATTATAATATTATCAATAATTAATAAATAGCATTCATGTGGCTAATAGGTTATATAGTAACCTAAATTTTGTAAGAATATTGGAATATTATTAATCACTAATAAGGATTAGAATTAATATTAATAATGAATATTATATATTATATATTATTATATGTATTGCTATTATGCTACATTAATTGGCCTATAAATACCCTATCCTAGGTTAAATATTGAGTTAAATTAGCTATTAGCTTAAGTTTTGTAATAATATTATAGCATTATTGATTACCAATTATTATTATTATCATAATATTATATTATTATTACCTATTAAAATTTATTACTTATAATATAATTAATATATATAATGGCAAACTAGGTTAGTATGGCATAGGTACCATGTAATAGTTGCATGTACGTTGCAACTAATTTTTTTATCCCATATTTTTTGCCCTCCATTCCAAGTGTGCACACTACATAAGTAGGTGCATTGGTCTTGTTCACAAATGCAATTTGGTATGAGCCAATGAAAGAGGTTCAACTCTAAATGCTAAACCCAAACACAAAATTGGATTTTTTTAACCTACCTAACTAACCTAACCTTACACAAGCAAATGCATAATTGCCACATGGCCTTGTCTTTGCCCATTATTTATTAAACATGTGTCAAAATCTTATTGATCTTAAATTGCAGCTTGATTAATAATAATGAATAATGAAAAAAGGTTCAAACTACCATGTGTCATCATCTCCTTGATGCATGTGGCAAAATCGTGTCCACCCAACTTTCAATGGTCCAAATTTAATTTCATTTACCAATAATTTTAAAAAGATTAAATTAGGGTTTGGGTGCCACATGTCACCATTATATTGATGCATGTGTCAAAATCTTATTCACACTATATTAGACGAATTAAATAGCTTAAATTTATTAATTAATATTGAATATTGAAATAAGGTTGAAAATGACACATGTCATTAAATAATTCACTTTTTAAAATGGACGTGTCATAAAAGAAAAGGTCACCATTTTGGTTACACATAGTTGCACATGCAACTCCTTGTGTAGAATACAAATGGATGAAATGTATAATGACAATGCATATACATGTCAAATACAAATTGTCGTGTGCAACTACATGTCTATTACAACTTGTCTTATGCAACTAGGGAAAAATCTAGTTGCATGTATCGCATGCAATTGGTTTTTAGTTGCATATTTTAGTTGCAAAAACCAAAAAATTTTCTAGTCTGATGGGGTTACTATTGGCGACAACATTGTTGTGCCTTATAAAAGTAGGAATGGAGAGCGATTTTGGTTATTGCTTTGTGACAAACCAAAGCATATGGTGATAGAGACCTTCATTGATGCCTACAAAAATACATATTACGTGATTTTTTGGGGAGACCATGGTTGAAGGATGTTAAAATGGCACATGATTGGGGAAGTAACATTGTTACCATACAAGGGAATGGGATAGTCAGAACAATTATAATCACTAAACATTTGGGAGGTGAAGTAAGAAGACCAAAAGTGTTATCGTGCTACAACCATCAAAATTGTATCACAGATGAAGAAGAAGATATCATCTTTGCTATAGAGTTAGAGTTGTTCTTGATAAGAATAATCAATTTACTTGACATAATTTAGTTTGTGAAAACCACAAATGTGAAGGTTATGGATGCTAATGTGAAAACTAGTAATTTTGAACTAAAATCAAGAGTATAGATCAGAGAGCAGAAAACACATAATAATAGATATGAGCCAGAAGTAGCTATGGAAGATAAAGTGTATCTTGAGATGTACTATAGTCATTAGCCAGGGAGTGTTATGGTGGATGAAACTCTAGCAAAAATCAAATCATAGGAATTGTAGATAATTGGATGGACGTTAACTAAAGACCAATAGTTGATGAAGTTCAACCTAGGAATTGATGTATAACCACAACTAGTGAAGATTAACACCTAGTTTAAAATAAACAAAGTGTTGGAATTAGAACAATTGTTGAAGGAATTCAAAGATGTTTTTGCATGGACATATAAAGATTTAAAAAGGATTCCACCAAAGCTAGCACAACACAAAATTGAGTTGGATATTACTATATCACTAGCACGTCAGACTAAGTACATACTAAATCCAAATTATGCTACAATAATCAAACAAGATATTGATAAATTGTTAGCAGTTATATTCATCCAATTTGTAGAAGAGGCTACATGATTGTTACCCATAATAGTAATACCCAAGAAGAATGGTAAACTAAAAATTTATATAGATTTCAAAAAACTTTATACAACCACAAAGAAGGATCAATACCCATTACCTTTTACAAATGAAGTTGTGAACACAGTAATAGGGTATGAGGCATATTCTTTCTTAGATGGAAATTTAGGATATCATCAAATTTTTATAGCTCTAGAGGACAGATATAAGATTGCATTTGTTACACATTGGGGGGCTTTTATATGGAAGGTGATGTCATTTGGAGTTAAAAATGGACCTATGACATATTATAGAATTGTTACCAAAGCATTTAGAGAATATTTGGACAGTTTTATGAAGATATTTCTTGATGACTTCAAAGTTTATAATGACATGGACAATCATATGTAGAAGCTTAGATTATGTTTTTAGAAGTGCAAAGAATATGGCATTAGTTTGAATCTAGACAAATGTGTATCTATGGTATTTTTAGGGATGATCTTGGGTTTTATTATTTCCAAAGAAGGGAAATTATTAGATCCAAAGAATATACAAGCAATAGTAAACATGCCACCACCTAAAAATCCATAACAAATTCAAGTATTCAATGGGATGGCACAATTTTACAGTTATTTTATCAAAAAAATTGTTGCTATTATGGCACTTATCACTAAATTGACCAGATAGACAAAAACTTTTCTTTGGACAGAGGAATATCAACAAGCTTGGGAGTTGATCAAATAGAAGTATATTGAAGCATCGATACTGATATCACCAAATTGGTAGGTGGAATTTCATGTTCATACATATGCATCACTATTAGCTATAGGAGTTATGCTATTTCAGAATTTGATAGGGAAGAATGATCAACTAGTGGTGTATGTTTCTAGACTTCTAAAGAAAGCATAACAAAATTATAGTAGAATAGAGAAAGAGGCTTTAGTAATGGTTTTTGCTTTGCACAAGTTCAAACATTATTTGTTGGGTAATAAGTTTGTCTTTTATGTAAATCATATGACATTGGTCTATTTGGTCAACAAACCATAGGTTTCAAGAAGAATAGCTAAATGGTTGTTATTGTTCTTAAAATATGATTTCATAATAGTGTATAAGCCAAACATAGTTCATGTAATTGCAAATGCATTATCAAGATTACATATTACAAAAACCATAGGTGTTGTTGCAACCCTAGTTTGGGCTCGCAACCAAGGCAAAAGGGTTATAAGGTTGAAGGCCAAGAGGAAGCCCGGGAGTCAAAGCAAAGAGGTCGCAAGGGTGCGGGCCAAGAAAAAGCCCGGGAGTCACATCACATACTCCCAGGAGTGTAAGAAAGTGTGAGGGAGTGAACCCTCGCACTCCCAAGGGAACTCCCACTTTGGGAGATGGAGTCCAAGTGGACTCTCGAAATTTCAAAAAGCGATTTCAGGGGTCAAAAGTCAATGGCTTGTGGTGTTCTTTATATCATTGAAATTCTCTTAGAACGTAGATATCTAAAATGGGCCCACATTGCTCATTTGGACATCTAAAACACAAGTTATGGCCAAAAGAAGGGTCGGAGTCAAACTGCCAGTTTGACTCCCAACCAGAAAAAGTCGGGAATCGACCCGATTTACTTGGCTACAAAGGGTGTGTGATATACCATTGGAAAGCTCTCAATGAAAGCTACAACTTTGCTTTAGATTGCATCTCGATCCGAGGTTTGCTTGCAAAGTTATGGGGCTCCAAAGTTGCAAGAGTCCCAACTGGTGCGATTTCGAGACTTCCATTCGAAAGTCCCGAGAGAGAAAAGCCATTTGGATGTAGGCTCCATGGCCAGCCACAGAATATACTATAAGGGCAAAGGTGGTGGCTTCCCCCAAGTCCGGGCTGTGGTGAGTCTAGCATGTCCATGTTGCCCATGGCTCGTCCTAGCACCAAAGGTGTTCCAACTATGCACTAACCACTTTGTGTGGGTTATGTGCAGGCCTGTGTGAGTGAATGAAGCTTGTCAACTCTTCCTAGTCCCATCCCAAAGCTGCAACACACCCCTCTACCCCTCAAAGTGTTGTGAACTAGGGAGTGTGCCCTGATTCCTCCCTCTTCCGCTATCTTCTACTTGGACTCGCATTTGAGTCCTTCGAAGAGTTGGGAGTGCGTCAAGTGTGCCTAATCAAACCATAGATGCAAGTTTGTTTTACACAGAGCTTAAATGGTTGATTGATGTAAAAGAATATTTGAGAACATGCCAAATTGATAGTACATTGTCTATACAACAAAAGTAGAGACTATTTAGGAGAGCAAGGCCTTTTACATTTAAGAATGGTGAATTGTATAGAATGGGTCAAGACAACATATTGCGAAAATGTTTGACAACTACAAAAACATAAATGGTGATGAGAAAATTGCAAGAAAGACCATTATGAGGTCATTTTGTAATTGAAACCATGTAGAGGAAGATATTGGATGTGGGATATTGGTGGCCAACTTTGTATAAAGATGTGCATGATTACTATAGATCCTGTGATGCATGCCAAAGAACAGGTGGATTGTCGACTCAAAGTCTTGCAAAGTTGGTCACAAGTCTTCCGAAAAAACCATTTATGAAATGGGGTCTTGATTTTGTGGGGCTAATTAAGCCAATAGGCAGGTATAAAGGAAACAAATACATTCTTATAGCCACAGATTATGCTACCAAGTGGGTGGAAGTAAGAGCATTGAGTTCAACAATATTGTAACAATAATAGCAAAATTTATATATGAGTGCATATTAACCAAGTTTGGATGTCCTTTAACTATAGTCACAAATTAGGGAGTTCATTTCATTAATTGATGCCATCAAGTATTTGATAGATCATTTTATGTTGAAACATGTGAGTTCTACAACCTATTATCCTCAAGGGAATAAACATGTTGAGTTTACTAATAAGGTACTTGGGACACTTTTGACCAAGTTAGTTAGTGAAAATAGAACATATTGGGATGAACATCTGTCTACAATGTTATTTTCATATAGAACTACATATAAAGTAGCAATAGGGTATATACCATATCAATTAGTGTATGGATTACATCCATTGATGCCCATAGAGTACATAGTACAAGTTGCTAATGGAGAGCAAAAAGATAGTACTATAGTAAAAGTTTTAATTACACTACTACAAAATGTGGGTATAATTCAATAGTCCATGTTCATTAGACCAATGAATTCACTACTTTCCAACTAGTTTTTGTTTACTAATACTAGTGAATTCATTCAAGATTTAGTGAAATCACTTGGTGTACATGGACACCTTTTGTTGTAGTGGTAGCAAGGTTTCAGAATTGGAAAAGTTGTAGGAGGCTAGGATGCAAATTATAAAAATGAATGGTATTCAACAGTGGAATAGAACATTATGGAATCAACAAAAGAATCCAGAAAAGCAGTTTAGTTTTGGTGATTATGTTCAGTGGTTTCCCAAGGGAAATAAGTCACACCTAGGGAAGTTTATTGAAAAATTGTTTGGACCATATAGAATACAATATGTGTTGCCAAATAACACTATGTTATTGGTGACAATTGAAAAGTTTGAAGCTAATCATGTGCTAGTCAATGTGAATAAACTCAAACCATATAAATATATGGAATCTAAGGTTCATAAACAAGAACAACAGATGCTATTGTACTGGGAGTAAAGTGTAGATGGACTTTAAGAGGACGATTATGATACGAATGTGGAAGATGAAGACTGTGTAAAACAACAACCGTAGAAACAAGGCAATAAAGGAAAAGAACATATGGAAGATTTTGAGGTAAAAATAATATTGATTTCAGAACTTTAGATGACAATATAATCATTGAATGATAACTACAAACGAGAGGAATGTGGGATATAGAAATTTGAAGCTGGTGTATCAAAAACATCGGCTAAATTAATAAATGTATTTGTGTAATCATCAAATGTGTGGGCATGATTAATGAATTTGTTGGCATAATCAATAGAAATATCGATACAATCATAAGATGTATTGGCACAGTCAACAAATGCCTTGGCACAATTAGTAAATGTGTTAACACAGTCAGTAAAAGGTGTACAAGGAGAATGATGTGGAGTCAATACAACTAATTTAATAGGATTAGGGATGCAAAATAGTCAACAAATGAGATCTAAAGCATTTATTCACAATGATGACATGATGTGCTTCCACATGGCTATACAAGGGACACAAAAAGTGCTAGTGATGGGTCATCATAATTTCAAAGACGAGCTATTAATTAAAAGATGATGGATAGGTCAAAAAATGAATGCAATGGGCAAGAAGCTCAAGGGAAAAAAAAAAAAGTAATTGTCAAAGTTTCTTTTCGTTTGCTATTGGAAGCTATGTGTGTTTTTGAAGTTTTAGAATGCACATAAACATGAGTGCAGAGAGCACAATTGAAAAATTATAAATAGTAGCAAGGGAGAAGGAAATGCAGAAGAGTGAGCATAAACAAGGACATGAAGAAGAAACATAACTGTTGGAAAAAAAAACAAAAGAAAAGTTTTAAAAAATAGAGAATACAAGAGTACTGAACAAATAGCCGCTGGCAATAAGGTCATTGTCGCATTCACCATCATCCTTGGAGTGTGAAGAAAGCAAAGCGCACAATGAAAAGATGCAATTTGCGCATACAATAATTCAAGATATATATAAAATTGGAACATTTGTAGTTGAGTTTTTATGTAGATGCAGAAGAGGTTAAAGTTCAAGTGTGTAAGTAGGACCAAAAGCTATTGTCTAATTTAGGAATGATAGGTTAAAGAACCACATCTATGGAACATTTTTTTGCATGGAATCAAAATATGCTACAACAAGCTTTGTGAAAAATCTAAGGATCTGAGGTGTTGGTTTAGCTTGTAGGATGCACACTAAATATCAAAAAAGGAGTTCAAACTACTAATGATATGACATGGTAAAGAAGCCACAATGCTAAGAAAAGGACCTTGAGTGATGGGTAGACTTTAGGAAGCACAACTTGTACTAAAAAAGAAGAAGACTACCAATACAATGACACTAGGTGACGCAAAAGGAGCCACAATGCTAAGTAAAGGACCTTGGGTGTTGGATACACTTGTAGGAAGCACAATCAATAGTGGAAAAGGAGAGAAGATTATTGATGGAATGACACTAGGTGGTGGAAAAAAAGCCCCAATGCTAAGGAAAGGACCTTTGGTTGTTGGGTCTATTATAAGAAGTGCGATTAATATTGGAAAAAAGAGTGACAATTACTAATGGAATGACATTGGGTGGTGAAATAGAAACCACAATGTTAGAGTAGGACTTAAGAAGCACAATCAATATTGGAAAAAGGAATGACAATTATTAATGGAATGACATGTTGGGTGGTGAAAAAGAACCCACAATGCTAAGCAAAGGACCTAGGTGTTGGGTCTATTTTATGAAGCACAATCAATATTGTAAAAAAAAGTGAGTTCTACTAATGGAATGACATTGGGTGGTCCAAAAGAAACCACTATGCTAACAAAAAAACCTGGGTACTTGGTCTATTCTAGGAAGCTTTTAAGAAAATGACATCGGGTGTTAGGTAGACTTCTAAGAAGCAAAATGACTTTTAACTAAATAGTAGAAGGTTCTAAAGGAATGACATTAGTTTTCTTGATAAGAAGCCAAGGTATTGCTAATTAAGGATTATGTGTATTGCTAAAGGAATTATGTATATGTTAAACCAAGCCAAGTTGGTGAGATCTAATAGAAGAATGACTACAAGTCAAGGAATTTTATAAAAAGTGGAATATAATGTGCGTTTAACATAAAACTCAAGGTACTAGCTCAAGGACTTCAATGAGAAAATGGATTGTAGGCCTAGTATGATGGAATTTTAGGGCACTAGGTCAAGCAACATGAATGTTGGGATAGATGTGGTCAATACTAGGCCTAATCATAACACTTGAAATAAAGAGACATGTGGAGTATTGATTGAACATACCAAACCATGGTTGATTGAAATTTGTGGCATGTGGAGCATGAAGTTGACATGGCCATGAAAATAATGAATTGCTTCCATCTCCAAAATGTTCATCAACACACTTGCACTTGCAAAAATAACAAACCACTATGGACAAAATCAGAATCACCTTAATTATGATTCCAAATCTCAACTTCGCCTTGCAAACTAGGTATGTACAAAATTAAAGAAAATCAAACACTTAAATTGTTGGGTTACCGCATTAGAAGGGAACCACCTCTTGAAAATTGAAGTTAAAATTGCATATGGCGCTAACAAATCTATGGGCTTTTAACTACAAACCTGCATCAATGCTTATAGTGCAACATATTCAATGTTGAAGCACTTTGTGAAATGGCATCAAAATTCATGAATTGATTAGTTTAAGATATCTAAAAAAAATTTACAACTAGCTGCAAACAAAAGTGGTTATATTTCCATAATCCCAGCTTTTGATAAAAAAAATGAAAAACTTTAATCCATAAGTTTTAGATACATTGAGCACACACCAATTCCCTAAGTCAATTTATAAAGTATTGTGCATTTTTCATGGGATCAATGTTTTGTTGCATGCAAATATGGTTTTAGCATACTTGACCTCTAATGAAGTCCTATTATAATACTTGACAAAATTTGTGGTGGAATTTTTTGAGTCATGGGAGCTAAAGTACTTAACAAATACAATTTTTTATGAAAATGTGACCCTATTTACAACCAACCACTATTGGTTCATGTAGAAGAAAACTCCTCCAAAAGGTGATAGTAAACACTTGTACCAGGTTTGGGGAAGAGTTACGAGGTATAGTTTCCTTGACATAATGGCATCCACCATGTGTTGAGCCTTTTGTTTGAACTTCTACATCTGTTCACCTAACTGCACATTTAAAATCTATGGACAAACCATTTGAGACAAGTTCAAAGAATTTCAAGGAGAATACATAAAAGCTTGTAATAAGTTCCATGCTAGGGCTGGTTTCTAAAGTTGAACCTCCAGTGTACAAAAGATAGAAGCTAATAGTAAACATGCAAGTGATACCAAGGTTTCTAGGATCATCCATAGAAGAACTTCAATGTTTATATACCATAGATGATGGGTGCAAGAGTTAGAGCATGTACCATCCTTTAATTTGAAGGTTTTGGTTTTGACAATCGAGGTGCTTATAATATATTGTTGGAAAAATGTTGACCCTTAAAAGCACGGCTGCTGAAAATTAGAGTTTGTAGTTATTAATGAATCGACCCACTGTGTCAACTATTACAACAATCGCATGTGAGCATAGAAGAGTTCATAAATGGCAATTTGAAACAAGGATCGGTTTGGAGTTTGGAGTCAAACATAACTTGGTCAGATTGGACTAAAGTTAGGCCTTCTGATATAATAGACATTACATCATGTAAACGTCCTAGAAGAAGAAAGGGCAAGTACCTTTCAATAGATCTCTTATAGAAGATCATCATAGATCTAGTTTATTGGGACGATCTGATGCCCAAAAGTTTTTATTTTTTGAGCTCGTCCCATCTCCTAGTTTTGGCAAAACATCATGGTGTTCATGGCTTTTAGGTCTTTTGTTGGTCTTGGTAAACAAGAAATAATCCAAGGTTGCACATTGATCTCAAACTAATCATGCAACATATAATAGAGGCACTCATTTGTTGGTGTGTGCCATGTACTGAATATCAACATTGAAGCACATAATTGCTCTAGCAATGTTTATTTCAAGGCAAAATCATGTTGTAATCCACACAGACCCACTCCTACATGCACACTTGTTTAAAAGCATCTATGCACACATGTTTAAGAGCATTTGCAACATAGGCCAACAATTCACACAAGGAGAAATTAAGACACACGATCGCTTTTGACACTACAATGCACATGTCATAAGCATTGTGAAGGAAGATGTGAGTTTTCAAAATGTGCCTCCTAGGCCAATTGAATGGTGATGATGCATTTTTAGGGTTCTGCTGACAAATGAAAATAAATGGGTCGTTGGTAATAGCATCCACAAGGTTGATGAATGAACTCTATTAGTTCTTTTGCTGGTTACACACCTTAGAACTTAGTTACATTCAATCAATTGGTGCATCATGCTTATATAAAATTAAATGGACAAGGTTTTTTTGCAAATTAATCACACTTAGTTAAAGCATAATAAGAAACACTTAATTAATCATGTGATAATCATTTTTGGACAAAGGATTTTTAAAATTTTTTATAAGATTTGGTGGTAAATATAATTATTAGTTAAATCATGTAAAAACATCAATAAAATGTCATACTTGATTTTTTTACATTAAAATAAAAAACTTTGCTTTAGACACCATGTGTATTGCACCACATTTACATGTGGCAAAGGATTCATGAACTTCAAGCATACTTTGAATTTTTAAAAATATCAAGTTGTACATTTATTGGTTTTTGAGTGTTTTTTATATGTTTTTTACAATCCCCAATTAGTAAAAAAAAATTGATAATTAAATAATTTGTAATTTGAAAATTGAGAAACCTTTTGTGAATGTATAATTATTTGATGCTACACCTACTCAACTTTGGAAGTCTTAAATTCAAATTGAAAGTCAATATTAGAACATATACTAATTCAATTTAGAATTCCCAACATCCATATATTTCATTAAGCACAACATCCCATGATTTATGTGTCATTAAAATGGCGCTACACATCCATATGTAGTCATGATTGCAAAAATTTGACATGATTTGACATGGTTTTTGGCTCTTTTCTTAGCATTTTGACCCCCATGTCTAGAAGCAATCTCATGGAACCAAACAAAATAACCTTCGTTGGATGGGTAGATCAAGCTTTAAAGCAATAATTCATAAAACATCAAGTCTGGGTTTAGGACTACATGTATATGGCCTTTGAAGATCTACCTTATCTACATGTCACAAAATGACCAACACTATTATATAAATACGCCCCATAGCCCTACATCAATAGACTAGCAGCCAATAGAGATTAATGTTGTAAACCTATATGAAGGTAATCTTGAAAATACTCAAACGTTGTTGTAGGCCTACTATCTCCAAATGTGACCCAAGAATCCATGAAGGTGCATAACCTATTATCATTGCCTCATTTACCTACGAGACACATCAAGGGAAAATAACCATTAATCAATTATTTTCAGTCACATGTTGTTGACTAATTCTAAATACCTAGACATTTTAAATAGAAAAGCAATGGAAAATGCAATTGCAAAGGAAATCAGAGTAGGCAAAAGTAAGGAGAAAGAAGACAAATGATCCAAACAAGCAACATAATTGGGTTTTCCAATAGAACGAGCAATTCAAAAAACTAATGAAAAGCGTGCCAAAGCATAATTCACTGCAACTTGGACTCCAATAATTGTTGTTGAAGTGGGTGACCACTTTCACCATGATTTTCAAGCAAGTCGTCGAGTAGATTTGCGCAAGTACATGGGGGTGAATATGGGTTGCACAACATGGGCTCAACAACAAGCAAGATTATAGGTACATGCTAAGCAGTAGGCACAATGGCATTAAACGACGACAAAAAATTACCTTCCAATGACTAAGGAGCAAGGAAGTAATTGTCCAACTGTTGAAGGAAAGATAGTGCAGTTGAGCGGCAAATGAAAGAAATGTAGCAACTAAAAGAAAGGCCAAGGGAAAAACAATAGTAAATGAAGAAAGTAATTATATAGTCAACACTAGTAGAAAAACTCCATTTTTCTACTAATGCAAGTTGGGTTAAGTGAGGAACAATAGCAAATGAAGATAACATTTATAGAATCGAATTGGGTAGAGTTGGGTTGAGGGAGGAACAAAAAAAATTGAAGAGAGAGCACCTATAGATGAAAACAATTAATTCCAAGTTTAAATAAATAAATAATTTTATTTAAGAAAAATAGAAAAAACAGAGAAGGGAGAATTATGTTGCAAGTTTTGATACATTCTATAATAACTAGCTAGCTAACAAGGCGACAACAAGAAAACTATAATGAATTAGGATTTAGGAGTCTTAGCTATTAGGACATGTAGTAATACAATGAATGGGGGAATGAAAAAAACACATCTTCTAATCAAAGTTGCTAGAATAAATCATCATTTGCTTTTCACATGTAGGAGCAATAGGTGTGCATGCAAGGTTTTGAACACAAATAAAACAAATAAAACACAAATTTTAAAGATCTAGAATAATCTAGTACACGCTAAAAGCTATAGACTTGGATTGTGGAGTTTGTGGACCTAATTCATGGTTGTACTACAAGCTACTAGTTATGTCACCTTGAGCAACATGGATTGGTAAAAAAATTCGAAATCATGGCATGAATATTATGAATTGTTAGTTGTAGCTAACCATGAGAGCAACAACTAATGTTGTTGTTGTTGATCATGATCATCATTGAATATATATATATATATATATATATGTTGTTGCAATAATAGCAAGAATTAGAGTTGGTTCAACAGAAAACTTGTTGAAAAGAACATGAGTGAAGTAAGAGTACTAATGATGGACTAGAAGAAGTTACATTGGGGTTTGAAGGAGTTATGGCCTTAGTAATAGGCGTGGAAAGTAGGAGTGGGAGATGGTGCTAAAACTACTTGGTGGGAGGGACAAAAAATTTGCAATCATAGACATTTGCAAGAAGGGTGGTGGATTTGGTGAATGAGACATTACTTACCCATTACCATTGATTTAGAAGCCCTATTTTGGGTGTGATTTTAGACCTATGATCAAAAGTGAATGGTTATTTTATCAAAATGGTTCATCCCAATCTTCATCCAATTCGATGTGGGAGTAGATAGTGTTCATTAGTGGGCAAGTGTTTGTTTTGGTTTTAGGTGACTAAATAAGCCATCATGGGCTACCATATGTACGATCCATTTTTTTAAATCAATTTTTACCCCCCAAACTTTGAAGGAGTGTATCTTTCTCATTTTTGACCAGTTTTGAATGATTTAAACGACCATGGATGTGCTTTCTAGTGAACTACATTTTATCTTGAGACCACAACTGGAAAAGAGGCAGATTGAGTGAGACAGAGGTGACTAAGACACTATGTGTTCAGCCACTGGCCTGTTTACCCTACCTGTTGACACTTCAAGAGACACAAGCCTCATCTCTTCCTAGAGTAATAAGGGGATTGGCTGCCATCCAACTTTCATTTGGCAGCCACTTCCCATTCTGATCTATATATTAAGATATGTGTTTGTTTATTTGAATGTGGCAAGGTAGTAGTAACTAGTGACCAGTGTTGGGCAGGTACCTGATTTGGAGGCTTAGAATCACAGGTTTGGGTTCTGGTTAGTGAAAACCAAATTGGAATCAGGTACGATTTTTGTAACCAGAATCAGGGTTGTGGTTTAAAGACTGGAACAAAACCAAAATTGAGATATTGGCTTTTTAAGAACCAGAATTGGATAGTGATCCAGGATTTCTGAAAAGAAGGACTAGAACTGGGGGTTAACTGCTGGTTTTGGTCCAGGTTAGTTGGGACCAGATCAGGATTTTGTTTTTTTAAAGAACCAAACCCAAACTGGAATTGCTCTAATTTATTTTTTAGAACTGGAACCAGAGAGGTTCTGATAAATCTCAAGAATTATGGAACACAGGCCGTAACCCTTCCAAACTGTGCGGGCCCTTGTCCCTGCAAGCTCAGGAGAAAAGCCCACTTTTTCAACGGGAATAGTGCGAGGATGGGTGAAGGTTTATTGTTTATTGGTATACATGGGCCAACAGCTCATGAGCCCAATTGGGTTTTAGGGTTTAGGGTTGAAAATCTAAATGGGACTTAAGTACTTTCTTTTTCTTTTTCACTTCCTTCTTTAAATGTTTTGTTTGAGTATAGTTTGGCTGATGAACATACTTGGGTTATTGAACAACCATGGACTGACATATATATTCCAGGGGCATTAAGTTGTTGAGGACAGAAACACCAACTACAGATTAATGAAATCCAATACTATTGATACATACATAATTAGCTGCTGCAATTCATTAGCAACTTACAAGTGGTTGTGGGTTTGATGCACCTCTGAGACAGAGGATCAACTGACTGCTACCCTGGTGCCCAATTTCACACTTCCATCAATCCTCCAGTTGTCTCTCTCCACTCATCTGCTGATAACTTGGCCGACTGACTGTCCCCTCGGCAAGACGCATTGAATTCGGCGGTGTCAGAGGCAGTCGGTGATCAGCGTAGCGGGGACTATTGACCGTCGGATGAGGGGACTTAACACCGTGCTTTTTCGTCCCCCTTGGCCCCTCCATCGACCAGCCGTGAAGAACTTGATCAAACCGATTTAGACTACAGCTCTGAAGTCAGCCGAAATAAGGCATGGGTCCTCCAGAATTGTGGACCAGAACCACACCTTGAGGGGCCCGTCTTTGAAGCTGATGCCTCAACTAGAATCTTGTTTTTTGATTCCTTAGTACCGTAGTACAGGAGGCAGCTTCAACTCATGTCTGTCTAATTAATTAATTAATTTTGAAAATTCCATGTCGAAATGTAAACTATTCCAAAATATTCTTTATTTTCCTTCAAAGGAAATTTTAAATTTAAATTAACTTTTTTTTAAAGTTTAGCATTTCAACAAGTAATATAATTAGTTTCCCAAGCTGCCAAGGTGTTACAGTAATCAAAACTCAGCCCTCACTAACAGGATACTGTGACCCCGCTGTTTGTACTCTTGTAGCTGTTGTGGCAAGCATGAGGCTGCAAGGAAAAACCATCTAAATTATGTTACTCTCTCCAATAATCAGGCCAAGTGTTTTTGTGCCTGTTGGAATTGCACCAAATCATCAAAACCAAATAAATCCAAAGAGAGCCTAGGCTTTTTGCAAGGTAATGAATGTGTGACTTGATATGTGCCGTCTGGGAACAGTTTTCTAAAGGACTTTTAGATGAATTTCTGAGAGAAAATATGGCTCCTCTTTTCTAAAAGGGATATTCACAGATAGGTATAAGACGTCCTCCCAAAACACTACAGAATTTCTATGGGTGCTTTAGGAGAAAAATATAACAAATTTGTGCATAATAATATTTCTTAACCTTGTGAAAAGTAAGTTCCCTCCTCTATTTAGTAGGCCTAAGATCCATCCCACTCCTATCACCACATGATCTACCTCTGCTTAGGCTTATGATAAGAGAAGATTTACCTCATGCTTTATAGTGGGTGCAGCCTCAGATCCATCGCACTCCTACGACCACTTGATCTACCTTTGCCTAGGCTTATGATAAGATTTACCTCATGCTTTCTGGTGGGTGCAGCACTGTAGCCCATGGGTGGGGGACATTCCCAAAATGTGGGGTTGTGCTTAGCCACAACCTCGACCACAACGCCTGCGGCTAATTAATAATCACTTTGAGAGTAACATCCTATCCATGGTGAATGAAGGTCCTCATCCAATCGCCCAAGAGCCTTTTTGGTCATTGTATTCCCAATGGTCATTCCTTGTAACTGCGAATGGCCAGTAGGAACAGGGGTGTTGGGGTGGTAGGCCAGCATCAAACGTGACATGATCACATTTGATCACTTTGTGATAAAACCCAAGTGCGCTCATGTTACATTATGTAGCATTTTTGCCCATGGTGTGAGACCTGAATTGCAATAGTAGTGCAACACCACCAACAGAGGTATTGCGACATTCTTAAGGCATGGGAACAAAGTAATCAATCTCATCCACCACCTTCTACTCACATAACTTCCCAAGGTGGTTGTCATTTTGCACTGTCCTGCCCATGGCCCCTTATTTGGGAACTCCTCCACATGGGACTTTACCCTACACATAATCCCATTTTTATGATAAAAGTGAGGAATACACAAGGTTATTTTGTGGAATCCACTAGACCCACCCCTTTACCTTCGCAGATCTATTGGTTTGGAGGGATCCTATTGGAATGTAACTTAGCTAATCTAAAGTCCTTATACCACTATGGTAGAGCATATTCAAACATGAGGAATATATAGAGACCTTTGATTAAAAATAATAATTATAGAGGGCAAGCCCCTTAACTACCATACTTGTGCTTGCCTATCATAATAGGCCAAGCCTTTTGTGGAGTGATATTACAATGGATGACAATCATTAAGGTGAAAACACTTAAAATTAAACCATGCCCTATTATAGCCTCCCTAAACCACTCAAACTAGTGTAGCTTGTTTTGTTGGCTCAAGTGTGAACTAGTTACCTAACTAATTTTTCCTATCAAAACCATTTTTGTGATTTAATTAAAATTTCAAGGACAAAAATAGTCAAAATTCAATATTTCCAAAAGTCTCAAGTCCAAAAATCTCCAAATCACATTCATTAAATCCTACTCATCAAGGGCTTTCCAATAATACCAAGAGCACACCCAAATTGCCCTATAAATTTTTGTTTTGATTCGAATGAATTTTCAATGAAAAATTGTTCAATGTTCAATAACTTCGGTTATAAATTGATATCCATATGAATGCTTGCTTGTACTAACTCTTAGTTTAAGGTTCTTTTTAAAGTGGTTTAAAAGTACAATACAACCCAATGCAAATATTTTCATATCTAACCCAATCCATGGCCCATATTTGGCACACCTGACTTTGGTTTTAAGATCCTTTCTTTGACCATATTAAAGGTTTTTTTGGGGGTAAGATTTGAAATGCTATACCTGCCATTCTTAAGGGAGCCTCTAATAGAATATGGTACCCCTATCACATTTTTAAAATAAATTCATAAATAATTGAAAGAAACTAAAAAAAAAGTCCACTTAAACTTGGGTTAAATTGTAATCCTCATGTTGTCTTTAAAGGAAAAATGAGTACATTAAAAAAAAAAATCCAATTTATTGAATATGCTTATTATGCTAGTTTTGGGTGCTTCTACCTTGCAATGCAAGTAATGCCCTTCATTTTGCAACATCACAATTTATATGCATTCATAAATTCAATATTTACATGATGTAGGGCCCCACGAAATTTAGGCTTGGCATTTGGCTCCCATCTCACATAACATGGGCACTTCTTTCGAGAAGGCCCTATTCATCAGCCGTTACTTACCACATTGTGGCCACTCTCTGTGGAGATGGACAAGGGATGAAAAATATTTCTAAAGAAAGGTGGCTTAGTTGTGTTTGAATTTACATCTACTTTTGAATGAAATCCTACCAGATGGAAATTGAAAATTCATCTGAATGATTTACTTGAATAATGAATTTTTTGGTTAATAGAACGATTCTGGTATTTTTCAATGCTATCGTAGAGCACTTTCACAATGAAAAAGTGCAGCACCCCCTATAGTTGCTTCTAATGGTAAGATAAAACCTTTTATTCCTGGCATTTATCCATGGTTGCCATATGTGCATTATCCATGGGAATAACATTTTAGTACCTAGCCAGGTTAGGCAGTAATTAATTAGTTTTTGAAATTTCCATTAAAAAAAAAAAATCTTGCCTATCATGTCAAAAATTTGGAAAATGCCATTGGGAAGTGTCAAACTTTGAACCAGACATTTAGTTTCTTTTGTATTTTTAGTAGCGATTTCAGAGTTTCTGGAAATGTGAAGATGTGTAGCTTTAAGATGAGATTTTATACTAGTGAGAAGAAGCTAAGTTTTGTTGTTGCAATGTGTAGGGAGAGTGGGAGTTGGCAAGGTTTATTTCACACACTAAAGTTGAAAAATGCTTGTTGAATTCTTACAATGTTAGGTGTGCTAAACTTACATGTGAAAAATAACAAAATGAATTTAGTGTTAAGTCTTTCAAAGCAATGATTGTGGTTTCCTTTTAGGAAGGAGTTTGAAGAATGTGAAATTGTTGGATTTGGCAATATGATTTAACTCAAATCAGGTAATTTGCACAAGCTTTCATGAGCCCTAGAGGTGTACATTTTATTAGATTTAGTAGTAAGTTTCAGCATGAATTATCTTTAAATTGTAGGGGGTCTGTCACGTTGAAGTAAGGTGTGGGTGAGGGTTCAAAATGTGGGCAAGATGTTTGTAGTCTTTTTGCTAGACATTGGCAAGTCTATGAATCAACAATGCACCAAAAGTCTCTCCCTCTTGGATTCTGCCGAGAGTGTTATTGAACATTTTTTTTAAGATAGCATTTTTTCCTCCCACATTCTAAACCTTGAATACAAAGTGATGAAGAAGAATAATAATGCAATTCCATGCATCAACAAAATATAAATATTATTCACAAGACATGTCTATAGAACATTTATATTTGGTTTCATTATTTTGTTTAAGTAGGGGGATTTTAAATACAGAATATTTGGTGACTAGAATTTGGAATGTGATGGATAGTTGCCATTGAATTTTCAATAAAGTTTGTGCCAATCTATTTGTGTTCATTTTATACCCTTCTAATCAAGGGGAAAATCTCAAAAGTTAATGTTTTTAAAGACATAATCAATTTATAATATAAAAAGTGAAATTCATAATGAGTTCCAAGGGATGTAGTTTTTGAGTTTGAAATGTGGTTCTACTACATTTAAATCGATTGCTTACACACACCTAATAGTAAATGAGAACGTTTTATGTTTTATAAATTGGGGGAGGGGGAGGATGGTGATTATGACCAAATCAACCTATAAGGTTATAGGGGCCCACTATTAAAGATTTGATAATTATTGATGTTCATCAAGCTTGAGGGTGAAAATAAAACATGTTTTGGAAACCATTTGGTTGACAATAGAGCTAAAAAGAGACTATAGTTTAGCCATATTGACATTGTAGGAAGGCTATAAAAACATAAATTTAAATTAAATAATAAACACAATCAATTAATGAAAAGGCACAAGCCAAATTCACTTCTAGACTAGTGTGATATGCAATAATGCGTTATATCATCCTTGTCAATTTTTTGTCACCAAAATGAAAGTACATAACATTTGCAAAAGATGGATTTTTGCTCAACATGTGCTTACAACATGTGTTTGTTTGATTTTATAATTGAAATAAAAATAAATACTTCATTTGATCAAACTTGGAAAGGGAAAATTAGTATGCATTATTCCATTCCTATTATCCATTGCCAACTTTTCTATGTTTAACATCAAGATAAATATTCAATCCCAACCACCAAACATTAAACATGTTTTAGGACCTTTATAATCTTGTTCAGTTAAATTTGAAGATATCCACTTATCAACTTGGGCTCCACATTGCTATGCACTAACAATTAACAAATCAATTGATGAAAAATAAAATTGATTTTGTAAAAATTGAGTTCCATTCAAATGAAAACATTGAATTGTTTACATGCACATTAAAATGGAATTGAATTAAATTCAAGATTGATTGGATTAAGATTCAATTGAAAGAAATGGATAAAAAAATAAAATTAATTTTGCAAAACTTGAGTTCCATTCAAATGAAAATATTGAATTGTTTACATGCACATTAAAATTGAATTTAATTGAATTCAAGATTGATTGGATTAAGATTCAATTGAAAGAAATCCGTATTGGTGGAGAAGGTATGGAAAATCTACTTGTGAATATGGTATTGAAAAAAAATAAAATTTAAAAGACACATTTCCATGCCTTTTTACTTGTGAATGGATTATGGAATTTTAAGTTGTCCTACCTAAACTAAATTTGATGAATGATTGTCATTAGAATTATTTCATATGATCTTGTGCTGAGCACAAAAATATGAAAAGAAAAATTGTAAAAAAAAAAAAAAAAATCATATTTCAATTTTGTGCAAACATTTTAAATTATTTCATCCCAATTCAATGGTCAAAATGTAAACAAATGATTGCGATGTAAAGGATTTACAACCACTTCAATTTGCAACCACATTAATTTTGATCCAATAATCAAAATCTAAAATTGTTGTATATATAATATATACATCGTATGTCACATAATTTGGAACCATGTTGTGACACCAAACACGTATACTTTTGGTTGCATGCCACATTCATAAACAAAAGTTAAATGGAAAAAAAACACAATGCCCTCTTTTTATATGTGTTTTTTTTTCATTTCAAAATGCTTTAAAAAATAAAATTGTAATGTTGTTATGGCTTACAAATAGAAAAAAACACATTTGATGAGTGACATACATTAAGTAAATTTGAGAAACTTATTAATATCAATGGAACTTTGTAATTTGAATCAATTTGAGCTAGTTAATTGTATTAGGACATTATGGATCCATGGGCATTGGGGCCCATTTCATAATGTACATCACTACAACCTAATTAAAGTTCATGTGAATAGGTGCATGGTTGATAGAAATTTATTGTGAAGTCCTATTTTAAAATATTGTTTTTGATTATATGGATTTGTGTTTAAGTTGAATTGCATAAAACATAACGATATATATGTGGAATTGTCTTATTTAGCCTAAGTGACCTAGCCCTCATGATTGCATTAATTGGGATTTCCTTGTTTTGGGATGAAACCCAACTCCAAAAATCATTAAAGTGGTTGGGTTTATTTCTATACAAAGAAGACCAAACGAAAAAAAACAATTTCTTTTAATGTTTCATTTCCTTTTGGCCTAACTACAACCTTTCACAAGGAGAAAAAGGGCATTTTCTAACCAACCGATTTTCGATTACATATCGTCTTCAACTTTGTTTTGACTACACAATAATATTTATTTTAAGAAATTCATCATGGATGGGATGACATTTCAAATGAATTGACGTGTCGACTAGTTTAGTAAATGTATGACATTGGCCACTAACGAGTATTGACTGTCAAAATATTTTATATATATATATATATATATATATATATATATATATAACCTAATTGAAGAGTAGTTGAAAATTCCACTTTGCCATGACATTATGCGACATCAAGTCAATTGCTTGACTATTTTGGTGGACCTCATTTTTGAATGGATGAAAAAAGGATATTGATGGACGAAATATTGCATGCATTTTCAACTGTACTTCAACTTTAATTATCATTACCTATATCCTACCCACACATTACCTACCCACCTAACTACTTATCATTACTTACACGCTACATACATGTTACCTACTTACTATTGTAATTTATACTTACATATTACATACCTACCTACCTAGGTACCTATAGACTATTGACCTACATAATTTAACTTACACCCTACTTTAAATCACCAATGCTATAATCTAAATCTATTTAATATAAAATTTATCACCTACCTATAATTACCTTGGTAATATATGTAATAAATACCTACCTAACCTACAAAGTATTACCTACAACCTACCTAGGTAGCTAATAGGCATGTAAGCATGTAGGCTACCTAAGTAACTAGGTTGGATAATAAGTGAGGCTAGATTTAATTAGGGTGGCAAGGCAAGGTAAGTTATGACTACCTATCTATTTATTGTCTACCTAGATGCAATAGGAGGTCCTTAGGTAAGTAATAAGTAGATATCTTAAGTCAAATGTAGGTTATTTAAATTAATTAGGTATAGGTAGATGGGTATTAAATAACTAGATAATTAGGCAAGGCTTTTAAGTAAGTACCTATTTGATTTTTGTTTAATCATGGTGTCACAATCCACAACCTACCTATATTTAACCTATTACTACCTACCTAGATCTATATAGGTTTTTAAGTTAGGTAAGGAAGCTAATCAGACCTAGGTGAAGATAGCTAACTAAGCTAGACAAACTACTTTAGTTTAACAAGGGTTCAATTTTGTGGTATAAAACAATTAGTATATAATTTTATGGCATTTTACAAATTCATTAAAATGCCACAAAATTAGAATTATACCATTTATAATGTTTTAAATTATATCATAAAATGTCATTCATTTATAAATGATTCCATTTATGCCATTAAATGTCATATAATATATATAATGACATAATTAATTATGAATGGATGGATTTAATGTGGCATATAATATGAATGAATGAATGATTTAATGTGCCAAATAATATGGATGAATGGATGGTATGACATATAACAATGGTGGCAATTTGTTGGTAGGAAATTCAAAATTTGAATTATAGTTGAAAACTACTTGAAATGATGTCAACTTGCATAGTTGAAAATTAATTGACATCCCAATTATAACCACATATTTCATCCATCCATAGATGAAAGGACTGCCCTTATATAACATTGTCATTCACTTTGAACTTTTTTTGGGCTCTAATTTGATTTGTTTTTCCTTTCTTATAGTTTATTTTGTTTTATTTGGCTTTTCTTTAGGCCCAACTTATGTTTGGAATTTTAAATAATGTAGTTTAATATCAATTCATGGATTTTTTCAAGTGAGTGCATCATGTTTTTTACATGTGAGGAATTTCAAGTTTTTCATTTTGGGGTTATTATTAAGTTGTTTTTTTATTATTATCATGTTCAAGCTTTTTTTTCTTCTTTTCATTGCATTTTAAATATATATATATTAAACAAATTAAAGTCATATGGTGTCAAGGCAAATGAACATGAATAACATGAGGAGACAAATTTATGGAGTTTGGACGCCACCACCACACATGCCTTTTACAATTATAGGTGCTTAAAAACTCTTTTCTTTTTTTTTTTTAATTTTCCCTTTACCAAGATATATATATATATATATTTATTTCTCCACCATGTCACCTTTAGTTTAAAAAATTTTAAGCTAGGTTTTTTTTTTTTGAACGCTTTTTGGTTTTTTTTTCACCTAGGTTTTTTTTTTAACTTTTTTTTAAAGTATTTAGGCTAATTTTATTACACTTAAGTGCTTAGGGAAG
>Ga0116231_10003480_pt1 | contig 32731 bp, 15 predicted proteins | sample S1TSphgellanicum_2_FD_89695 | JGI IMG/M metagenome (GOLD analysis project Ga0116231, IMG submission 89695) | Host-associated microbial communities from peat moss isolated from Minnesota, USA - S1T2_Fd - Sphagnum magellanicum MG | ecosystem: Host-associated > Plants > Peat moss > Unclassified... | reverse complement strand
TAACCACTTTGTGTGGTTTCATGCAGGCCCGTGTGAGTGAGTAAGCTTGTCAATTCTTCCTAGTCTTTCCCGGGACTTCTAGCACGCCCCTCTCACCCCCTCTCGTGCTGGAAGTCGGGATCGTGCTTCAAGTTCCAACTCCTTCCGCATTGCCGCATACTTGGACCCTCAAGTGGGTCTACGAGGAACTTGGGAGTGCGACACAATCAAAATTAAGAATACCACAACAACCCATTCACAAAAACAAGCGAATTCAATGAATTGATGTTCCCAACAATGAACCTCAATAACCTATTATGGCAAATTTACCTTTTTATTAGATATCAATAGAGCAAGAGGCAAGAAGGGAAGCACATGTTGCCAATGGACTACCTATCCATGGTAATGATGTTTCAATTCAATAGCCAAGAAAGGTTAATTTACATCCATAGTCAGGTGGACAACCGAATGGAAATTTGCCTAATGGAAGATCACCTAATTGAAACCCACCTAGACGATTACCACATTACCCATGTGTATGATTTTACGGATGGTTGACATTTGATTCAAGAATGTTCATCCTACCATGGTACCCATAAGTTGCAATTCAATTTGAGCCAACTAGTAAACTACCATATCAAAAACTTCGATATCCAACATATGTGAAGGATATTGATCCTTATGCCCACACCAAAGTTTTCAAAAAATTATCAAAGTTAATGGGGAGACTATGGAGGCTAATATCACGAACCTATTTGGTTTCATTTTACGAGACAATATTTCGAAATGGGGTGAAAACTTTGTACAAGATCATCCCAATTACACTTTTCAGGAGTTGAAGCAAGCGTTTTACAAACATTTTTGAATTGTGAAGAATGATGAGGAGGTTTACATGCAACAAAGGAACCTCCAACAAGTTGATGAACGAATAGAAGTTTATTATCAGCGTTTGCTAAAACTTGTTAACTATTTGCAAGTTAAAGCTATCGATGGGTTTCTAACTACTATTTTCATAGAAGAATTGCAGTCATATTTTAGATTAGCAACAATAGGTATGGTAAGAGATACACTTTATCAAGCATAAGGAAAATTGCAATTATCTATGGAGAAAGTGGATCAGTCATAATAAATTACAATGCCTTAATACCCCACCCAAAATCAAAACTAATTACATAACTTATAATCATTTATATTACTATTAAACAATACCTTACTTGTTCAAATTGTGGTAAAATTGGTCATGTTATAGAAACATGTCACGATAGGAAAAGAAAAGAACCTATAGTACATGTTTGCACTAAAGTTGTTAAATCGGTAGTTGGAGTTATTACACAACTTGTAAAACAAGCTAGAATACCTTGAGATATCCTTGGATTATTATGCTAGCTTTGAAAACCATGCACTTGACTATCTTAGAAAGCCAAAAGTTCAAAACATGTTTCGAACTAAACCAACCATTTCTACCACTATAGTGGTGAAATCTTATAAACTTGATAATGTACTAGTTAATGTAGTTGTTATTATCATGACACATAATCAAGTACCATAACAATAGGTGCTTAGAGAACATGAACCGATGAAAGCAAAAAAATAGGTAATTGGTAAACTAAAGAATAACTGTGTGATTTTTTTATTCACGCTATCAAGGAGTTATAGGGGAGTGATTCAATATCACAAGAAATCATTCAATTTAACGAACCACTTCATTCAAATTAGGAGGGTTTACCATAACCAATGAATTAATCAGTTATTAGCAAATGATTTGTTCAATTGATTACACAAATTACCTTACTAGAAAAGATTTTGGAGGAGATTTTTAAAACATCAACACTCAAGTTTTAAAGACCAAGTACGTAATTAACTTGGGACAATTATTGAAGATTGTGCTAGACATCATAATATACATTTTAAAAACTGATTAAACATGTTTGGTTGGTATAACCTAAACTTGTTCAACTTGAACGTGCCTATGCAATAGTGGCCATTGACCACTAAATAAGATTCAAGTCCATGTTGGTAAAAACATTATTGATGATGTGTTAATTGATGGAGGATCTAGAGTTAATATCATTATTGTGAACTTAAAAGTATAATTAGGTTTGCCAAAGCTTAATCCAATGCTTTACAATCTACGTATGGCAAATCAAATCATAACCAAACCACTTGGTCTTATTAAGGATTTGAAAATATTTGTTCATGGTATTCCTTATACTCTTACATTCATTGTCATTGATAGTAGTGTTATATATTTTAATTACTTAATGTTGCTAAGATGCCCATGGTTGAGAGATGCAAAAGTATCCCACGATTGGGGAACCAATATTATTACTATATAGGGAGCAACTACAATGAAAACCATACCTATTACCAAAAAACTTGGTGCTCAAACCAAAAGACCAAAAGTCTTAGTATGCTATGATTTCCATTCTAGAATATTAGATGAAAAGGAGGATGTTATGTCTTCTACAAAGTTGAACCTATTTTCAATTGGAACCATAGATGTACCTATTCATACTATATTAGTTTCAAAACTAATCCACACCAAATCTTAGTACAACAAACCCCATTCCAAAACAACTTATTGAATCCGTATGTGTTCTAATTATTAACCTAGTTATACCCCGTGATATTATAAAACAACACTTACCTGAAACTTTAAGTTGGAAAGATGATCATTGATGAAACACTTGTTCAAGAATGAGTACTTGATCTAACCACAGTAGGTTGGAGAGTAACTAAGGAAGAACAATTAACCAAAATCAATTTGGATACCAAAGAGAATGTGTAACAGGTGAAAGTGGACTCTACACTTGAATTGGTTGTCATAAACCAACTAATTGAGCTTTTAAAGGAGTTCAAAAATGTATTTGCCTAGACATACAAAAATTTGAAAGGTATTCCACCAAAGATTGTTCAACATAGGATTGAATTAGATACCACAATAACACATGTTCATCAAGCAAGGTACAAGTTGAGTTTTAATTATGTTGCCATTGTTAAGCAAGACATAAACAAGTTATTGTTAGTTTTATCAAACTAATTGAGGAAATGATTTGGCTATGTCAAATAATGGTTGTTCCCAAAAAAAATGGGAAGTTAAGAATCTATGTGGATTTAAAGAAGCTCAATGCAACAACAAATAAAAAACCTTACTTGTTGCCTTTTATTGATGAGGTTATTAACACAATTGTTGGACATGAAGTTTATACCTTTTTGGATGGAATTTTAGGATATCATCATATTTTGATTACACCAAAAGATTTACACAAAACCACCATTGTTATTGATTAAGGGGCTTTTTGTGGGGGTTGTGATGTCGTTTGGTGTCAAAATTGGACCACCTACTTATCAAAGGGCAATAACCCAAGCATTTCATGAATACATTGATGTCTTCATGAAAATATTCCTCGATGACTTTACAATTTTCAGTGACCTGTCAACACATCTTGAGAGGTTCATGAAATGTTTTTTCAAGTGTAGAGAGTTTGGTATTAGCGTTAACCCAAACAAGTGTGCATTCATGGTATTTTTAAGAATTATCCTAAGTTTTATAAAATTCAAAAAAGGGAAAAATATCGATCCCAAGAACGTTCAAGCTTTAGTAAACATGCCCATACCTACTACCCTTTAGCAGATCCAAGTTTTCAATGGTTTGGCATTGTTTTATAGGTGTTTTATGAAATACTTTGCCCTTATTATGTCATCAATTACCGGATTGTTCACAAAGTTTAAAGTTTTTGAATGGACTAAAAAATGTCAAATAACTTGGGAGGAGATTAAGAATTGGTACGTACAAGCCCCTATCTTCATTATTCTAAACTAGGAGCTTGAGTTTCATGTTCACACATGTGCATCTCAACTAATAATAGGAGCCATACTTGCCTAGAACCCAACAAGTAAATTTGATGAACCAATTATGTACGCCTTTAGATTACTAAACTTAGTTAAATGGAATTATAATATTATTGAAAGGGAAGCTTTAGCTATGGTCTATGCCCTACACAAATTCAAACATTCCTTACTAAGTAATCAGTTTGTATTTTATGTTGACCACATGGATCTTGTGTATTTAGTTAATAGGCCACAAGTTTTTGGCAAAATAGTTAAGTGGTTATTTGTCGCAACCCCACTTTAGCCAAGTGTGGGGGTGAAGCCCAACACTTGGAAAAGTTGGAAGTTTGGAGTCCATCGGGACTCCCGAATGTTTAGAGCTCGATAGAAAGGCCCAAAACACCTTGCATTGGGGTGTTCTTGGTGTCATTGGAAAGGTCTTGAAACGTAGATATCGAAAATGGCCTTGCATTGGCAATTCGGACATTTGCAGCTCAAGTTATGGACAAAAGAAGGGCCGGGAGTTAAACTGGCAGTTTGACTCCGACCACTAAAAGTCGAGAATCGACCTCTTTTCGACGTCGCCTTGAAGAGTGCAACATGGCGTTGGAAAGCTCTCGACGAAAGCTACAACTTTGATTAAGGACTCATCCCGATCCAAGTTTGGGGCGAGGAGCTATGGCCGTTCAAAGTTCCAGGAGTCCAGCTGGGACAGTTTCGGGACTCCATTTCGGGAGTCTCAACAAAATGTGCCATTCGGATGTAGCCTCCGCGACCAGCCGCAAAGAATACTATGAGGGGGAAGGTGGTGGCTTCCCCCGAGTCTGGGCCGTGGTGAGTCTTGTGTGTCCAAGTGCATGTGGCAAGTCCTAACACCAAAGGGTGTCCCGAATGCTAACCTAACCTCTTGTGGTTGGTTTTTGGACGCAGATTCACACGAGATAAGTTAGTCCCTCTTCCTAGTCTAATCCCTAGGCTCCCAATTCGACCCTCTACCCCTTTTTAGAGTTGAAAGTCGAGAACGTGCCTCCAAGTCTCAACTTTCCGCAACTTGATTTTGTGAAACCCTCAAGCGGGTTTCACCCCGTGACTTGGGAGCACGTCATTATTGGTATTTTTGGAGTATGACTTCCAAATTGTTTATAAACCTAGTAGATCCCATTTAATTGCAGATGCATTAAGTAAATTGCCCAACCAAGTAGAACTAGTTGGTGTACGTGATCAGAACCACTAATGTTCACCTCTTCACATTACAACTAGAGTGGTCATAGAATGTGTATGACTATTTGTTAGGAGGGATAATGCCAAAAAGATTTACTACTTCACAAAAAAAAAAAATGGTTTAGAGAGTTTAGCCATTTGTGTCACAAGATGGAGTATTTTATAGATTTGGACAAGATAACAAGTTTTGTCGTGTTTTGCAACCATAATTGGATTTTATCGGACTTATTAAACTAACGAATCATTATTATAACAATTAATATCTTTTAGTTACCATATATTATGTTACCAAGTGGGTGGAGGTGAAAGCTTTACGCACCAACATAGTTGTTGTTACTACAAAATTCATATAGGATCACATTTTTACATGGTTTGGGTGTACATTGATTGTTGTTATCGATCAAGGTACACATTTCATTAATGATGTTATTCGTTACTTAATTAATCATTTTGTCCTAAAACATATTAGTTGTACTATCTATTATCCTTAACGAAATGAATAAACTAATCAAATTTACTAACAAAGTTTTCGATACATTGTTCACAAAATTGGTGAACGAGAACCGAAATGACTAAAATGAGCACTTGTCCACAATTTTATCTTCTTATAGAGTTATTTTAAAGGTTGGAACTGATCATACACCATTCCAACTCGTTTGTGGATTGCACCCATAGCTACCTACAAAATATTTGTTATCATCCAAACCAAGACAAAATCATGATTCGAAACTTGTTACAATTCCTACTAGTGAACTCTCTGAAATAGAAGAACTCCAAGAGAACCTGTTAATAGCACAAGAGCTAGTAGCTTCTAACTAGTGGAATTGGTCGTTGTGGTCTTAAAATTGATACATTGAAACAAAATACCAATTTGGAGATTTTGGTTATGGCTTCCAAGGGCTATCAGAGCACATAACCCTAAATTTCAAAGAAAATGGTTGGCACCACATAAGATCCAATATCATTTACCAAAAAATACAATATTATGAGTGACTATTGATAAATTTGATCTTAATCAAGTATTAGTTAACATTAACAAGTTGAAACCTTATAGGTTTGCAAAGGATAACATATTTCAACCGGTTTTAACGAAGTGTAGTGATTTTTTATCAAAGGAACCAATGGAGGCAACCCATTTTGATAATTTGTTCATTAAACAACTAATTAACCTAATCCGTGTTTAGCCCTATGGCAGAGACCATGTTGAGCAAGTCGTCTTTACTCGGTGACATGGGTGACTATGATTACAGTAGCTTGAGCCTTTGAGGGAGAAGGAAGCTACATGGTTGGTCAATAGCAAATAAATTCAGAGTGGAAAAAAGTATATTGTAGAGAGGTAGATATGTTATACATAGGCGGGTGTTAGGCATCTGACCATGGGTTTGACATGTGTTAATCTACCTCGCAGGGTAGATGCTACCAGCTTCAGAAACCTATTACTAATTATTGCAACTTTGGTTATTTGTGACTCTTGAAGGTTGGCCGCGCTACCAATTTGGAGGTAAATATATCGATGGCGTCTTGGTAGAGTCCTGGGACGACATATGACTCACTAGGGATGTAGCGTATTGTTGGGCGGGTATTATGAACTCCACAAACCCCTGCTGGGTATCATGGCGGTTTTGAAAGTTCATAAACACAATTCTCAGAAATATAAAATACCCATTTTTAATTATAACCCATCGCCCAGAAAAAAAATTTGAATTAGTCAAATAAGCACTGGTTCTTCTTTGAAACCTGGCAGTTCTTTCAAGGTTTTGATATACTCAAAACCGACGGTTCTCCAGGATCTGAAACGTTTGAAAAACCAGGCAGTTATTTGTAAAAATCAAATTTGCCCCCGACACTGATATCAGAGACATGAGTGGCACGCGGGAGGGGGGGGCAATGAAATAATGAGCGCTTCCTAGGCCTTACAACTTTACACAGGAGAAATTTGTGGGTGTGTTGAAAAAGCAGGCGTTGGTGGGCACAGCAAGCAAGGCACTTTCACCTGTACGAAGTTACTGGCAATCAACTGCGACCCAACCCATGGCTGACGCAGTCCAGATTCAAAATAAGTGAGTGAGTGACCCGGTCAAAAATTAGTGACCAGTGTTTCGAGCAGGAGGCCTACGGCGCCTGCAAAAAACTCTAGACGCTAGTGAATCCACGTAACTCCTGCCAATTTGAGATCTTGAGACCTGATCTGTTCTTTTCTCTCTCTCTCTCATCTTGAAACCTGATTTGTTCTTTTCTCTCTCTCTCTCTTTCCCTTGCTGTCTTGCTGAGTCTGTTTCTCTCTTCCACCCAATCTTTGCTTTCTTATGTGTAGCCTCTCTCTCTCTCTCTACTTGAAATATATTTTGCGTTCATAAATTTTATTTTGACTAGTGGGAACTAATTTGAGGGTTAATCCTTTTGGGAAATAAGATCAATCTGGCGTGAATTCATCTTGCGAAATTAGATTACTTTGAGGGTTAATCCTTCTGGGAAATAAGATTAATCCGGGGTTAATTTTTTTTGAGAAATAAGATTACTTCGAAGGTAAATCCTTGTGGGGAACAAGAGGAATTTTGGGGTTGACCTTTTTTGGAAATAAGGTTATTCTGGGGGGTTTGTTCTTTTGGGATTCATTTTATATGGAGTAAATGTATGATTGGCTAATAATATAACTAATTTGAATTTAGCAAAATAAAAAGGAGGACCATTTTGAAGATTGATCCTTTTGGGAAATAAGAGTAGTTTTGGTTAACTAAATACAATTATTTGTCAACTCAATTGATTTAGATGTCACTATGTCTAGGGTAAAGCCCTAGGGTGCGGACATTTTCAAAATAATGGACCTAGGGGAAGGTGAAAGTTAAGAGATATCATATTTGATGAATTATCTCAAGGTTATGGTCTTGTGATATTCAGAATAGAATCTAGATTTCAAAATTTGAAATCTAGGTAAGATATCATGAATATCATAATCTTACCTAGATGTGGATATCAAGTAGGTATGAGGGTAAGGGAAAAGGTTTTGAGTAATGTATAAGGTGTAGGGTGGTTGATAGGGCTACAAGAATGTTTAAAGGTAGGTAGATGAAGTATCTTAAGTTTTTGAAAGCTTTTAATAAGGTTTGAGAAAAGTTTATCCGGATTATGAAAACTAACTTGAATATCCAATAGATATTGTTTGATTATATATTTGACATTCTCAAAAATTGGTGAAATATTTTTAGAATGTATTTGATATCCTTTTTGGATATTTGAAATGGGGTTTCTTTAAAAAAATAATAAATAACTAGTTCAATTCTCAAAATCTATTAGAAAACTAGATCCAATGGATTTGCTTTTAATGTGATATTTTTCCAACATGGTGTGAACTCAACATATAAACATTGTTTTGCAAGGTAAATAGTGTGGCATGCATGATTGGTCCCAGTGTGAACCCATTACATAAATATAAGGTGCATTCAACATATGAACATTACTATGCAAGGTATATATTCAATTTTTGAAGATCCAAATATGAAAGGAAATCTTACTTGAATTGCATGGTAAACATGTTTCCTCTAAGTGTGAACACATTACTGAACTTTGTTTTTTTTTCAAAACCTAAATTGTCCAATTTATTTGAAATTTAAATGAAAAAAATAATTCAAAATTAAATACCTCATGCACCCTAGGTCTAAAAATTATGAAACAAATTCCATTAAATCCTAGTCATTCAAGATTTTTCCAATAGTATCAAGAATGCACCTAGATTCTTCTATTTTTTTCATTTTGATTTAATTCAATTGTCATTGAAAAAATGTTCAATATTCAATAACTTGTGTAACATGGTTCCAAACACTAGAAGAAAGATTTTTGTAAATGTAACCAATTTTTGCAACTAAATTTTTTTGCAACCAAACCTATTGGAAGAGTTCTTGCACACAGGAAAGTCCATAAAGGATGGACACATGAGGATAGTTGTTTATGGTGAGAAGATCACCATTGACCAAGCACTGATCGCTCAACAATTTGGCATTAGTGTTGAAGGAGCGGTTGATGGAACAAATGCATTGGTCAAAGAGGCCCAAATTGCTCTTAAAAACATAGTTGGATTAGATGCGTTTATCAACAAAGAACAATGGAACGTCATCCAGATGAAGGAGGGGTACCACGCCAAGTTTGTTGTAGCAGTTTTGCAAATCATTTGACCAACAAGAAAGGTTAGTTTATTTCAATAACCGTTTTGCCATTACTTTTAATTTGGCAAACAAAGGGAAAATCAACTAATGCTCCATAATGTTGACACAAATGTCAATAAAATTACCCTGGTGAATGGAGCACTTGCTATTACAATTCATGATTTTTTTGATTGAGTTTTTAAATCAAAAAATACCCAAAAATGATAAGCATTAAAAAAACCACCTTGTGAATTTGGACAATTCATTTTGTACATGTCTAACATGATTGGGTAGTCAAATTGGACCTTGTCATTTTGATTGGCATAGTGATCAACAAAATGATTAACTATTTGATAAATTATTTGACTAATGGATAGTGGACCATTTGATTGGGTCACTTTTACACTTAAATGAAAATCATTTTTTGGATTATTATTTTTAAAATTCATAAGTAGGTAGGTAGGTAGGTAGTAAATAAGTTTAGGTAGGTCAAAAAAAAACATTTAGGGAGGTAATTGTTAGCCTAACTTAGCATACCTAACCTACCTACCTAATTTAACCTAACTACTTTACCTACCTCACTTAACCTAACTACCTTACTCTAACCTACCTACCCCTAGCCTTCTCAACATGCACATAGGTTGTATGTATAAGGAATTGAACCCCAAACCTTCCTGATGATAAACCAAGTCCTTACTAATGGACTACACCATCAAAGGTGTTCAACTTTTATCAACTTTTATATTTCACATGTTCAATTCACATCATTAAACATAATGGTTAAACCTAGGTGACAATTAATGGTTAAATTTAATGATTTAAAATAATGGCTAAACTCAATGTTTTAAAGTATTGGCTAAACCTAGTTGCTAAACTTAGTGACGTAAAGTAATGGCTAAACCTAATGACTAATTTCAATTACTTAAACTATTTGGCTAAACTTAAAGGTTAAACCTAGCGACTAAACTCAATGGTTTAAAGTAATGGTTAAACCTAGTGACAAAATTCAATGATTTGAAATAATGATTAAGCCTAATGCTAAGCTTAATGATTTAAAATAATGGTTAAACCTAATGGCTAAACTCAATGGTTTAAAGTAATGGCTAAACCTAATGGTTAAACTTAGTGGTTTAAACTATTGGCTAAACTTTATGGCTAAATTCAGTGGTTTAAAGTAATGGTTAAACTCAATGATTTAAAGTAATTGGTTAAACCTAGTGACAAAATTCAATGATTTAAAGTAGTGGTTAAATTTAATGGCTTAAAATAATGGTTAAACTTAGTGCCTTAAAGTATTGACTAAACTTAGTGGTTAAACTTAGTGATTTAAAGTATTTGTTAAACCTAGTGGTTAAATTCAATGATGTAAAGTAATGGTTAAACTTAATGGTTAAATCTAGTGGCTAAACTTAGTGATTTAAAGTAATGGTTAAACTTAATGGTTAGACTCAATGATTTAAAATAATGATTAAACCCAATGGCTAAACTTAGTGACTTAAAGGATAAATGTAATGGCTAAACATAATGGTTAAATTTAATGATTTAAAGTAATGGCTAAACTTAATGACTTAAAATAATGGCTAAATTTAGTGATTTAAAATAATGGCTAAACATAATGACTAAATTTAATAAATTAAAAAATGGTTAAACATAGTGGCTAAAATTAATGATTTAAAGTAATGGTTAAACTTAGTGGTTAAACCTACTGGCTAAACTTAGTGGTTAAACTTAATGACTTAAAGTAATGGTTAAACCTAATGGCTAAACTTAATGATTAAATGTAATGGCTAAACTTAGTGGTTAAATTTAGTGATTAAAAAAAAGGCTAAACATAATGGTTAAATTTAGTGGTTAAACTTAATGACTTAAAGTAATGATTAAATTTAGTGATTGAAAATAATGGTTAAACATAATGGTTAAATCTAGTGGTTAAACTTAATGACTTAAAGTACTGGTTAAACTTAGTGATTTAATGTAATGGCTAAACTTAATGGTTAAATTTAGTGACTGAAAATAATGGCTAAACATAATGGTTAAATCTAGTGGTTAAAATTAAATGACTTAAAGTAATGGCTAAACCTACTAGCTAAATTTAATGACTTAAAATAATGGTTAACCTAGTGGCCAAACTTAGTGACTTAATTTTTGATGGCTAATGATTAAATTTAATGGTTAAATTTAATGACTTAAATTAATGGTTAAACATAATGGCTAAACCTAATTGATAAATCTAATGGTTAAACCTAGTTGATAAACCTAATGGTTAAACATAGTGGCTAAACCTAGGCTATACTTAGTGGCTAAATTTTGGTTATACCTATTGGCCAAACTTAATGGTTCCACTTAGGTTACATCTAGTGCCAAAATCTAATGGCTAAACATAATGGTTAAACTTTTAATGGTTAACTTTAATTTAAACTTAATGACTAAATTTTGGCTAAACCTAATGGCTAAATATAGTGATTAAACATAGTGGTTAAACCTTGTGGTTAAAATTAAGTACATAAGTGGGTGGATAGGTAAGTAAATAATATGTAGGTAGGTGGGTAGGTAAATAAGTAAGTTGTGTGAAGGTGAAAAACATAGGTAGGTATGTAGGTCGGTAGGTGAGAAGGTATAGGTAAATATGACACGCCCCTAAACTCTTCAAGAAACCCAAAGGTGGGTCCCAGAATGAAATAGCAGAAGAAAAAAAGAGTTGGGCCACGCTCCTTAACTTGTAGCATTTCGGGGGTAGGAAGGTGTGTTGGAGTTTTGGCATGGGACTAGGACGAATTCATAAGCGAAAGTTCAAGATGAAATCAACTTGCACAACCAAGAAAAGAGGGCAATTAATGTAAATTAAATGGAAATGGTGCAATGGACATAATAGGGACAACTTCAAACTTCACACGGTTTGCAACTTTTGGGAGAAGGCATCACTCCCCTCCCTATAATATACTATGTGCCTATCTATGGGGATTACATCCAAATGTCACTTTTCCCCAAGACTCCCAAGTGGGAATCCCAAAATTGGGACTCTTGTTGTCCCAAAACTTTGGATGCTCATATCTTTTTCAAATCAAACATGTATTGAAAGTGCAACAATAATATTTTATAACCCTTGAAAATATCTTTCCAATGGTGTATAACACGCTCCAATCGGACCTCATTTGGCCCCTTCTTTAAAGGGATTTGTGGTTGGGAATCAAATTTCAAATTTGACTCTTACCCTTTCTTTTGATCATAATTCATGCAAATCAGGTTTAAATGAACAATGCAAGGGCACTTTAAGCATCTACGTTTCAAGAAATTTCTAATGGTGTCATGGGGGCCTAATTTGATACTTATTTACCTTTCCAACCAAGGTTTTAAACGTTCGCAACTCCCACATGGGTGCAACTCCCAAAGTGGGAGTGCACTTGGGAATCATTGGCCTTTAACCCTTGCACTCTCCCCCATTTGTGAGAATGTGTTTCACACCTAAACACATTTTCAACCTCATGGGCCCTTGGACTTCACACTTAATCACAAACCAAATGTTAGGGTTGCGACAAAATAGGTTGAAGATAAATAATAAGTAGGTAGGCGGGTGGGCAATAGGTGGGCAAGTAATTAACTAAATAAATAGGTGGATGAATAGGTAGGAGGTAGATACATAAGGTAGTAAACCATGTCATTTTTTACTAAGGATCATTGGTCATCTTAATTAAATGTTCAACTTGATTCAACACCATTGGTCATTTTTATTAAGGATTATTGGCCATTTTGACTAAGTGTTTAACTTGACTAAGGACCATTGGTCATTTTGAATAAGGTTGTATAATTTGACTATGTGTATATAGTTAAATAAACCATTATAATTAAATTGATTAATCAACACATACATGTGTCATTCAAGCCCCTGACCTTTAGTCAAAATGTACATGTCCAGTAGTCAAAATGACAAGTTAATCAATTTGAACCTTTTGAAAAACCATGATTTATAGTAGTGATTAAAAGTAGATTATGGCAAGGTTATTAGCATTTAACAGGAAGTAACAACCTATTATTTTGGACCAGTTATAAAAGTTTGCTTATGACACTAATTTCAATTATCAAAAGAGATACACTTATTGGCTTTCCAAAACCATAACCAGTTCAAGGAAAAAACAAAAAGGTTGTTGTGTAACAATAAAGAAAACCCTTTCATGAGGTTGTGGCCAAGTAACAATTCATTAATGAACATTGATTTGTGCATTCAGCTACTATATCACCACGACCAATTCAATAATCACACCAGGTGAAAATACGAACTAAGTTGTCAACATCCAAATAATGGTTGAGTTTAAAACCAACCGGTTCACCGCAAAATAAAAAACTTCACACTCGTCAACAAATCATGATTATGGAGGGAGGTACTAAAGACGTGGAAACTGATGTTACTATGTAACATGACGATGAATTGATAAAGACAAAAAATGACAAGTTCATGGAAGATCAAAATGAACTTAATTTTGAATAGGTATCAAATTAAGAACCTTTACATATTCAAGAAACTTCTACTCCTATAGAACAAGCTAACAACCTATTACCAACATGTATAGAACTAGTTCAATCGGTTCAACTTAAATTTGTTGAACCAATTCAACTTATATCTATTTATATTTTTCCTAAGACATCGGTAGCCTATGTTCAACACGAAAGCCTGAAACAAGTTATACTTTTGTTTGAGCAAGTAACCTTAGTTGCCCAAACTTGGCCTCAGATAGTATACAATTTAAACTATGTGAGAACTAAATACAATATTGCTAAAAACTTGTTAAAGGACACCAACAACTAGCTACAAGCCTATTACCTGGAATTGTTTTGCCATAAACAAGCCTTACAGAATAGAAACAAGGACTTGGCTACTATGAAAACCCAGCTTTTTAAATTATAGATAGAGAATAAGCACTTGGTTGCTAAAAATGTTGAATCTGAAAGGGCAATCAAGAAGGCTAAAACTCTATAATAAGAGTATAATGAGCTAAACCAAGCTCATTTTAAAACCAATACCAACCTCAAGGCCTTACAAACTAATTTTGACTAATTAACAAGGGATTATGGCAAGATGGAAGCCATTAGTGTACAATGGGAAAATATTTTTTTAGAATTGGAAAACATTTATTTGCAAAAGAAGGAACAATTGACAAAAACCAACATTGACATGGATAATCACCCATGAATGTTGGGTACAAATCCATGAATTGAAAAGCAAATCAAAAACATTTCGTTAATCACCGAGTATTTTTTTTTCAAACCACCTACATGGATAAATGGTTGAAGGAGTTTGAAAAATTGTTTTCGGACAATGCCTTGCTTAAGGTACATAACCAAACATAAGCAAATAAAACCCGAAATGGAAGAAATGGTGTACATGAATTACAGAAGAACATATCTAAGACAATTTTGGTGATAATTCATGCAAATGAAGAAGCTTATTTGAATGAACTAGTTGCATATCAGTTATAATTTGATGGTTATACATATGACTGGCTTACTAGAAAATTGATTAAGGAATCTGGTACTATTTCCCATAAGTTTTCCCCTATGCATGCATCAATTGTAGCTACAAGTTTTTGGAATGAACCTATTGTCACTACCATTAAGGAACTAGAGCCAATTAGAGGAGGAGCAAAACTTGCCATTATTTCTTGTATTTTGTCTTTGCCCATAAAATATGTGGAAATACCTATTGTAACTATTAGTATTTTAGGTAGAAGGATTAGAAAAACCTATTACTCCCAAACCCATACCATTAGTGATACTAGATATTAGGGTAGGTGCAAAAATAACTTTGATTGACACTGTCATGCTTTTGAGGTTTTCAGGACTCCAAATATGACACTAAAATACACATGTTGTTGAGACACCAAAATCTAAGCATGTTTTTTTTAGTTGAACCTATTGATACCATAGGTGAGCAACCTATTGATGATTTGATTACAAGAGTTAAATAGGTAGTTTTAGGTGATTAATTTTGAAAACGATATCTTGTTTTCAAGGGGGGTAATGTTAACCCAATTTTTCAAGTATATATATTAACCAAATTTACCAACATTAGGAAAAAAAACCCATTTTCTAACCAACCAATTTTCAATTGCATGTCGAGTTCAACTTGCCCTCAAGTACATAATTACATTTATTTCAATAAATTCCACGTGGCTTGCTTCACACCTCAACTTAATCGACTTTTTGACTCGGTTGGTAAGTGTATACCGTTGACCATCATTGCCAATTGACCATTAATTTTTATTTTTAATAAATTCATAATCGAACTATAATGGAGAGATCCACTTTCAAAATTTGTTAAGCACTATCATGTCGATCGTTTCACTATCTTGGTTAGCCTTGTTTATGGATGAATGATTGTTGAAAATTTTGATGGATGAAATAATGTTTATGTTTTCCACTATAGTTCAACTTTGATTTGATTTTAGGTTCAACTTAATTGCAACTTTTTTACAACTTTATTGTGACTAATTTCCAACTTAGGTAATTTGAAAACCCCTTAATCTTGAAGTTAATAACTTTCATTACATTGCACATTGCCACTAAAAACCCTAAATTTGTTGGAATTTTTTTTCTTTCATGGTGTCCAAATGTGATAAAACATTAGAAGTGGGAGAACAAAAACATTTTCGTTTAAAATCATTGGGCATGGTATTGGAGTGGTTAAAAATGTGGAACATTAAGTTGATATTTCTTTAATGATTGAAACAAATGTCTACATCCTAAAATTTCTTCCTTGGGATTGTCTTTCAAGGTCAAATTGCATTAATTCATTGAATAATAATGACTTCTCCCTAGAAAGGAATATTGCACCAACATTACTTGGAATGGTTGGTGCATTTGGCATTGCCCTACATGCATCCAACACACTTCCATACTCATTTGTGTTAATGTACTCCCCATAAGTGTCTAGGAACACCCACTTGCTAGGTTGCTCCTTATGCAATATAAACTTCCACCAGGGTTGGAATAATCATCAGAATAGAAAACTTGTTGGACTTGTGAGGGGAAGACATATGGTTCATTGCCATTCACCAACATATGTCAAAAGTTGGCCATTAAAAATTCGACTTCATTTCATTTATAAGTTGGATTACCCCAACTATATAATTATGGTTAATAACTAATAAATATTAATTAGTTAATAGTTAACTATAAATAATCAACTATTCATAAATTAAATTATTTAGTTAACATTAATGACGAATTAAAACTAATTTAGTATCTACAAATTAATTTAATAAGTTAAAATTTTAATAATCAATAATTAATTTTCACAAATTACCAACTAATTAATAATTTATTTTGTTAGATAGTCAATTAAAAACCTAATTATTTTTTATTTAATTAGTTGATCACTAGATTTTTAAAATAAAAAATATTTTTATTTTTAAAATTAAATAAATATATAAATATATTATTTTATAAGTAATTTCCAGATAATTAAATGCATTAAAAATTACTGATTATTTTTTTTGCATTATTTATTTATTTATTTATTTGAAATACTAAATACTTGCACACATGACATGCACTAAAGGGCTTAAGTAGGTGGTGTAGCCAAGTTAAGCTGAAGTGCCTCATGGTTTAGCTTTAAGTGTATTTTTAGTGTCACATTAAACATTTAATTAACCTTAAATGGTTAGCCTTAGTTTAACCAGGCTTAGGTACCATGTACGTTAAATTAATTAATAAGAATTAAATATTAATTATTCATTTAAATTAGGATCATATTATAATAATATTAATTATAAAACATATGAAAATATAACTAGTAACCTAAATTACATACAATTTAACATTTGAAAATAATAATGTTATTAGGTTAATGTATGTATTCGTCCCAATCTTTATGGTTAATGCAATATTTAAATAGTCAGTATCATTAATGTTATATTCTTTTTATTAATTTCATTATAATAAAATTTTAAAAAAATTATGAAGATTATTCCGTATTAGTTAATATTATCTACAATAATTAATCAGTAGACTAAACCAATTAATTATTATAGGTAGTTATTGTTTTAGTCTAGTTAATAATTAGATATTAAGTACGTGGAACCACCCAACATTGAACACAAGTATAAAGACCACTACAAATTTTAATATTTTCTTCATTATTTACCCAGATCAATAACAATTTTTATGTCATTAAAAATGCAAATTGAAAGATTATATATTTTCTTTAAACACCAAAAACAAAGGAGCAAGGAAGAAAACATGAAAATGAGAAAGAGGAGATTTGTGATTTTTAAAAAATAAAAAAACTTTGACCTTCTTTAATTTCAAACCCCATATCTTTTTCATTTTTAGTCCATTTTAAGTGATTAAAAAACTTATGACTAAGGATATACAAGACCTTTTTGTCTTCCAAATGCAACAAAGTAACAATAAAAAAATTATTTCAACATTCAAAATTGTGATATTTTGTTTCAAATGTTTTGAAAAAAAATTGCAAATAGAACTATGGTGCATTATAGTTGCATTTTAATTGATCTTAAATAATTAATTAAACTCAAATGGTTAACCATACTTTAAGAAAGCCTAAGCACCATGTAATAACAGTTGTAGTAGTAATTTAATTGATATTTTGTTTCAAATGTTTTGAAATTTTTTTGCAAGTAGACCTATGGTGCATTATAGTTGCATTTTAATTGATATTAAACAATTAATTAAACTCAAATAATTAACCATAGTTTAAGAAAGTTTAAGCACCATGTAATAACAATTGTTGTTGCAATTTAATTGATATTTTGTTTCAAATGTTTTGAAGAAAAAACTTAAAACCTTTTCTAATTTCAAACCCCATATCTTTATCATTTTTAGATTCATTTGAATGATCTAAAAACCTATGGTTGTATAATTTATAAGATTTTTTTCAAATCCAAATGCAACAAAACAATTACAAAAGAACTTAATTTCAAAATCCAAAATTACAATTTTATTTCAATTAGGATAAATAGGCCTATCACCATACACTTCAGATTTCAAAGGAAATTGACTTCTTACACATTCTTTGTTTTTTTGTTATTAAAATAAATCTTGTATTTTTCCATTTAACACTTTTAATGCTACAAAAATCACTCAATTTGGTCAAAGAACGAAGAGGATATGAGTTGTTTTGTGTAAGGGGGTTCATATTTGGTGATAGATTTATTAAAATAGTTTCAAATTTTGAGATTAATTTTTTTTTCCATTGCTTAATTGCATTTGGATTTCAAAGAAGTCTTGTAGGTCACTAGTTCGCACATTCATAGCTTTTTAAATCACTCAAAACAAATTTAAACTAAAAAAGATATGGGGTTTCAAACTATAAAGGTTTAAAGTTTTTTTTTCAAAACATTTCAAACAAAATATCACAATTTGGATTTTGATATTAAACTATTTTCTCATTGTTTTGTTGCATTTGAAGTTCAAAGAGGTATTGTACATTGTTAGTTGGTGCACCCATAATTATTTAAATCATTCAAAATGAACTTACAATGAAAAAAATACAGGGTTTCAGACTAGAAAGGTTCAAAGGATTTTTTCAAAACATTTGAAACAAAATATCATAGTTTTGGAATTTGAGATTAAACTATTTTCTCATTGCTTTGTTTCATTTGAAGACCAAAGAAATATTGTAAATTGCTAATTGGCACACCTATAGTTTTTTAAATCACTCAAAATGGACTTAAAATGAAAAAGATATGGGGTTTCAAACTAGAAAGGTTTAAAGTTTTTTTGTCAAAACGTTTGAAACAAAATATCATAGTTTCAAATGTTGAGATTAAATTATTTTCTGACTACTTTGTTGCATTTATAGTTTAAAGAAGTCTTGTAAATCACTAATTGTCGCACCCATAGTTTTTTAGATCACTCAAAACGGACTTAAAATGAAAAAGATGTGGGGTTTCGAACTAAATAAGGTTTAAAAACTTTTCTTCAAAACATTTGAGACAAAATATCAACCAGAGTGCAACTATAATTTTCATTCCATATTGTTTGTTATAACTTCCAAGTTTGTAAACTACATAATGAAGTTGGTGCACTGAGTGTTTTCAAAAAATGAAGTTGGCACCTAAGACAAATTAATAATAAAGGTTTGACCTTAAAGCCACATGGTGAAAAAAAGGGTTTTCTAAAGCTTATTTATCTACCCTAACCCTAAATAACACTATGGTCTACTGATTTACCTAGGCACACCTACCTACTTACCTACATAAGTTTAAGCTAAGGAGGTCTATATAAATAGGTAGCCCTAGTAGGTAGATACCTATCTATTTATTTCTAAGTGGACCTACATATTTAAACCTAAGCCTACACATAATTTTAGGTAGGGACACTTGTTAACAAACTATTGTTTAGATTCCTTGCCTAGACATAACTCTATGTAAGGCCACATGGCAACAAACTATTGGTTAAACTTTTTGATTGGTTTAGTTGTAAGATAGTTGAAATTACAATTTAATGACCTAGTTAGAATGTAGTCAAAATTTCAACTCATTCTTTGATGACCTCATGGTTTGTTAATGGATGAACTTCATCCAATGGGAGGTTCCCCTAGATGACAATTCCTAAAGTTGGAAAATAGTTGAAAGTTCAACTTTGGAATCTAGACAAAGGTGGATAAACTTCATCCAAAAGTTGAAAATGTTCTATCAATTAAAATGGTTCGTTGTTTTTAACTAAAACCTTGTCACTTCAATGTTGGTTGAAAAATTGACATGTGTAGGTAGGCTTCAATTGTGTTGTGGGTTTAATTCAACACTATCAACTATTTTGGTAGGTAGTTGACAATGTCATTTTGAGTTGAAAAAAAATTTCATAATTGGAAGTGACATTTTCAACTTCAAAATGTAGTTGAAACGTAGTTGAAACCATAGTTGAAAACCTTAGTTTTCCTCCTAGTGTAACTAGTAAGTGATGAAGCAATATGATTTTGAGATTTAGTTCAATCATTACTTGGTAATAAGACTTTAAGTGAACCAATCAGTTGAAATAACCATAACAGGTGTTAGGGTAACTAGTGGGTTAAGTAAATTGGTAATTAAAGTCTGTTATAATAACTAGTTGTTAACAATAACAAGTTGGTTTTAAATTGTGACAAGTAGTTGTAGTAGTTTAAATTTAAAGTTTTACCGGATAGTGACTATTTAATTTAAAACAATATTACGTTTGGTATAAATAGAAGGATTGAAGGATAAAGAAAGATCTTTTTGAAACTTCTGATAAACTTTTCAACCTTTGCAACTTCTTTTTTCTTTTAATTTTTGGAAATTGTTTCTAGCTATTATTTTTGGTTTATGAACATGTTCACTTAGAACTTTGACATTTTATTTATTCAACTTGCTATGAAAAATTAAATTAAATTTTGCTTCTGCATTTGGGAGAAACATCTATATTTGATTTCCACAAACTATTGATCTTAAACAACCTGCTAATATCATTTAAACCATAATTAAAAGACTTAACAAATAAAAAATCCCAAATTTAAGAAGAAAAGAAAAAATCCTTAACAATCTGTAAGAGAGAAAGTAAAGGGGGGTGGTCCACAACATCTTCCATTCTAACTTCATTCACAAAAAGTTTCAATTATAAGTTAATTTCACATACATATGTACTAATCTCATGATCTGTGGGAAGGATGGCCTTGTTTTCCCTACCTAGAAGTTTTTCTCCAATTAGTAATAATGTAGGGCAAGTCCCCTAGTCCCCACCCAAAGAAAGTTGGTGAGCTAAACAAACCATTTGAAGATTTTCATTAGATAATGATGATGGCATGTCCAGCCCCATTAGAGTCTTGTGCGGATTCCTCTTAGTCCAACCCCATCTATTCATTCATTTGTTCTTGCCAGTTGGTTTTGGGTCCACCACCCTATGAGTAGAATAATCTAGTCCAACTAGTTATGATCCAAAAAAGCTTGGTTTTTGTGATATATACACAAGTGATGAAAAATCAAAGGGAAAAAGGAAAGTGGGAGGAAGGGAACTAGAGAGATATATAAAATATTCCAAGAACAAGGGAGCTTAAAGGGAGAATTTAGAAACCCCTTGTTGTGATGGATCATTGGACAAACCAATGAGATTTTAATTCATAACGTTTTTGGAAAAAAATTCACACATTACCCTAGGGGTTGGTAGCAAGGATAAGATTACATTTTTTACCATTGTAGATGTTTGAGAATTATAATTTATTAATTTATTCTTTATAATATATAAATCATAAGGTATAATTATATTTAATTATAAAATCTTTGAATTGACACTATATAACCTTGGATTAATCCAAACCTTTTTAATGGCCACAAGGTTATAGTGTGTGTATTTTTTTCCCTTTTAGGGTGAAGGAACAACAAACAATCATGAAAAGGAAATATGCACATAAGAAGGATTGTCCAAGCACACAATTCCTAGCCAAAGTTTGAAATTCAAGTCTACAATTCACCATAGTCCATACTTGGCAACTTTTATTAAAAAAAATTCTTAGTCAAAATTTCTCTACCAACTTTTGATATCCTTGTGAACATTGTGTTTATGTAATCATTAGTTTTTTATGACCATGTTTGAGGAATTAACTAAACCCAAGGTTGTACCATGGTAAAACCCTAAGCCCATTTCTTAAATAGTTGCTTGTAAACATTATACGGATTCGTATTGGGCAGTTTTTTGAATTTTAAGAAAAATGCCAATTCAAGTTCTTTAAATATTTTAAAATCCAGGAATTGTTGGTTCCCATTTTTTGAAAAAAAATTAGAATCAAGTAACCATTAATTCTAGTTACTATTTCAAAAGCTTCAAAGAACAAATGATTTTCATGAAAGAATTGACAAAAAGAAAATACTAACTAAGTTTTGGAAAGTTCTTTGACTTTTTTTAATTTCAAAAACCATGGTTATTGCATCAAAATTTGTTATTTGAAAATATTGAGAATTAATGAGTAAGTGGGTATATACCCATTTGGTAACCAGTGGGTATACCCATTTGGTAACCAATGGGTATTTATCCTTCTTTCTGAAAATTGTTGAAACTTGATACAGACCTCCCAAGATTGTCTCTAAGTCTAAATTTGACATTTTTCAAGTTAAATATAAAAAATGAAAGGTTTCGTTCAAAAAGGTTAAAGTACCATTGTGGGTTTACTTGAGGGGCCAAAGTTTGATCTTCTAGCAACCCACATTTCATTATTGGATGCTGGTTGTGCCATGATGTTGTGGTCCTAGTCTACCTTGCACATATTGCAACCCTCTGCTCACCATAAGAGTGATTTAACTTTGAACAGTGCATCATTGAATTTGGATATACATTTTTGCAAGCATACACACTAATCTATTAAGGAAGGTAGTTTGTTTGTCACCCTTGGATCTTCCAAACTATGAGAAGTTGTTTCATCATTTCAAAACTTTAAACCTAAAATGCATGCGTTATTGAATAATGATCATGTTACAATTGAAGTTTTAATAAATCAAAACAAAAAAAAATTTAAAAAGATCGAGGTGCATTATCAAGATCATGTTTAGGATTGAACTTTGAAGCATTGAAAATTGGCAAGTCAAGATCATTTGTTAAAATTATTTACAACTAACTTCACATATTTCTCATTCATTGCTTTCATCTTCTCCAATGAGTAAAACATGTTAGATATGTATGTGTGGTGCATGTAACGCATCATATTATAATATCTTTTTTGCCATTTTGAAAACCCTTAACAAAGGAAATAGTTATGAAAAGGTTAAGGTCTTTGGCACCATGTGCAAAGTTATTGGGATTTCAAAGATTATTCCTCAACATAAAAATGGTTGCCTCCAAAGAGGAGCCAATGGTAAAAATGTCAACCATGTCCTTAAGAAATAGTTGATTGAGTTTGTTCAACCCAATCAACAAATGTTCCATTAGATGTAACATAAATATACCTTGATAATATAACAAATAATTATTAAGTTGGGTATTTCAAAGCCAACCTTTATGCATAACATACATGTGTTATCAACAAAATAACTAGGGAAATTGATAACCAAGTTTATCATTTAAACAATAATGTAATAATATACTTGGGTTATTGAAAATTGATCTAGTTATTTGATCCCCTATGTCAAACCAAAAAAAATTCATGCTTATGAAAATTTCCCCCTCTCCCAACTTTCCTCCCCTTTTGTTATGAGAAAAAACAAAAACATTTGCCAACATTGGAACTTGTCATGCCTTTAAGTTCGTTTTAAGGTATTGGGAATAAACCTTTAAGTTCATGGTAATGCTCCAAAGAGGGGAAAAAGAAAGAAAACTTGGGGGCATGCTCCCTGGCTCCTTGCACTTAAAAAACATTTGAAATGAGACTAGGACAATGCGATAATCATAAGATTCTCATGGACAAGTCACCTCTAGAAACCAAACAACGTTGGTGGTTAATGCAAATGGAATTGACTTTTAGTCACAAACTTGTTTTGGACTCATTACACTCACATGACCCATATTTGGAAAGAAACCACCACCCTTCCTCCTTATAAATATATATTTTGATTGGTGGTGAAGGTTGCATCAAAATGGTTAAAATCCTTGCAACTCCCAAGTGCAATTCCTATGATTTTATGGGGTCATAAAATTTCCATATGAATTTTGATATGAAATTTTCAAATTACAAAGTTGTAATTTTTGACAAGATTTTTACAATGCCATGTTGCACACCTCGATCAAAGGTCATTTGATCCATGTTCCTAGGTTTTAATGGTCAATAATCAAATTGTGAATTTGATTCATGACCTTTTTTTTTGCCATAACTTTCAACTCAAAACTTCAAATATTGCAAAGTGTGAATCCACTTTTGATATTTACACTTCAAAACCTTTACAATAATGTATTGGGGACTTAATTTATTATTTACATTTTTGTCCCAAAGATTCAAAACACTTTGGAACTCCAACTTTCAAAATGATTTTCACTTAAAAGTGCTTGGGGCTCACTTCCATCCCACACTTGTGCAAGTATGCATGAATCCTAGGATGTTCTTCTTTGGGTTGTTAGTACTTGTTGGGTCCTAAAAAGCTATATTAAATGGGTTCGAAACCAATTGTTTAGAAAACATAATATGCAAAAAGTTAAATTACATCCTTTGTAACAAACTTCAAGAATGAAAATAAAAGCACAAGGAAAGGTGTTACAAAGTCTATAATTGTTGTTGTAGCCCTACATGTTGCTTATTGCTTACCACCTACCTTGTTGCAGGCCAACAAAGGTTGTAAAAATGATTTAAGATCATGAAAAGGGGTGTTGCAATGGATATTACTTTCATTGTTTCATGTAGGTTACCACCTACCATCCTATTCATCTACAACAACAATGGTTGTTTTTTTAATCATGAAAAAACTATCTATAGGAAGTACAAAATCATTGTTGCAATAATGAATTATATGAGTTGTTATATATATATTTTATAAAATTTATAATGTACATTTTAAAATATATAATTTTTTGGGTAAAAATATTATAATATAAAAGTTATGTAAAATCAATATTTACCAAATGGTCATATGTAAATTGCATTGTTTGAATCACGTGATTAATATTTTTTTATGTGACATCCACAATAAGCCTTTGTGTGTTGAATTTTTTGGGAAGTTCTAATGTGTTATTTTTGGTCCACTTTGAATGCATGTACCAAGAAATGAAGCTTTTGGGTTTCATTCAAGTAACCAATAGATGTACAACTAATTCTTGCAAATTTGAACACCTCCATATTAAATGAGCTTTTGGAGTGCACTTGAATGGTTAATAGATTTACATCTATTCTTGCAAGTTCAAATACCCCATAAGCACAACTTTCAGAGGGCATTCAATTGGTCAATAGATGTAAGTAGTTATTACAAGCTCAAACAATTGGACAAGGCGAATGCAAGCTATGTATACAATGTAAACAAAATACTATCACAATTTGACAATTTTCAACACTTGTCCATGTTTGATGCATGATGGTGGATATTTATAAAATATTTTTTTATGAAGGGTTCATTCACATTTTGAGTTCCAAAAAAGGGAATAAAACTTCCAACATTTCTTAGGGCTACTTTTAAAAATAACAATTAAATGGAAAAAAATTGAGTGAACAAAATTGAATAGCCCAAAATAAGATAATTCATGTGGCATTACTGATTTTTTACATGCATACATAATTGTGCATCAATATTATGGTTTACAAGTACACATATGAATGTTTCGAGCTAAATTTTTTGAACTTAATGGATGTAAACAATTAGCAAATTAATATAAACAAATGAATCCTCTCCCTTGCAACCATTTGGTTCAAAATTGATATGATTTGTTTTTTCATCAAATTTACCCAATTAACACATATTTGATTTAAACAAAACATGTTAAAAATTGAAATCAATTTGCATGATTTTTTACATTCCTTTTGATGACTCGAAAAGCGAAGTTTAAAACAATTAATATATTTAGTTTTAAATTTTCATTTAAAAAATACATAATATCCAATTTTTTTTTAAAAATCAATATAATAAGACATCATTTTTTTATTAACATATAAGAATCCACTACATTTGTTATCCTTTCAATAAAATTAAAACTCAAAGTTGGATTTTAACTCTTTTAAAAGACGTTAAACATTCCTCTTTGGAACTTTCATTGTGAACAAAGCTTGAAAAGTTGCAATAGATGATGGTTTATACCTTAACTTGTCATTATGTTATGGAATTGGTGCACATATTAATGATTTAATTGTTTAAAAAATGTTATTTTGATTTATAATGTGTTTTAAAATCATTATAATTATAGTAAATTAATTACAAAGTACCAATTTTAATGAAATTTTGTCCATGAAAATTTACCCATATAAAACAATAAAAATAATCTTCCCCATCAAAACTTTCTAAATTTCTTGAAGTCATGGAGATCAATCATATAAATTAAAAATTTTGTTCATTATTACATTATGTTATGATAATGTTGATGATTATGAATTTCTGAGGTTGTAAAATAATCTTCCATTAAAGATATACTTGGGCTAAATATATGTTTAATCATTTGACAATAATAAATTGGATTTTCAAAATTAATTAAAAAAATTGTCACTTAAGGGTTTTTAAAAAACCTTTATAAATTTATTGGTGTGCATTTACAATATAAAAGCACAATCATGAATCAATTAAATATTCATTAATTTTATAACATATTTTAATTTTCAAACCCAAATCATTTCTATGTGATCTGTAGAATAATTCAAAATGAATGAAATCTTGTTGACACAATAATTAATTATTGTTTCGTTTAAAATCCTACACATTATAATTTACATTTAAGCTTTTGACATGCATTCAATTCCCCAAGAGATGTATGTAATTTTCATTAGTTCAAACACCTTGACAAATGAAGGTTTGGAATGCATTGAATCAACAAATGTACATATGTAATTTTTGCAAGTTCAAACACCCTAACAAATGAAAGTTTTAGGATGCACTCAATTGGCTGATAGATGTTGATAATTCTTACAAGTTCGAACACCTTGACAAATTAATGCTTTGGACTACACTCAATTAACCACTACATGTAGGTAATTCTTGCAAGCTCGAACAATCATTCAAATTAGGGTTTTTGAATGCACTTGATTCGCCAATAAATGCAAGCAATTTTTGCAAACTCAAACACCTTGATAAATAAAAGCTTTGGAATGCACTCAATTCACCAATAAATGTATGTAATTCTTGCAAATTCGAATAATAATTCAAATGAAGGTTTTAGAGTGCACTCAATTGGCCAATAGATGTAGGTAATTCTTGCAAGTTCGAGCAATCGTTCAAATGAAGGTTTTCGAGTGCCTTCAATTGGCCACTAGATGTAGGTAGTTTTTGTAAATTCCAATAATCTAACAAATAAAGGGTTTTGAGTGCATTTAATTGGCCAATAGATGTAGGTTATTTTTCCAACCTTGAACACCACTGCAAATGAAGGTTTTGGAGTGCAATCAATTGGCCAATAGATGTAAGTAATTTTTGCAAGCCCCAACAACTTGACAAATGTAGGTTTAATTTAATTGGCCAATAAATGTAGGTAATTTTTGTATGCTTTGACAACTTCACAAATGGAGGTTTTGGAGGGCATTCAATTGGGCAATACATGTAGATAATTTTTGCAAACTCGAACAATTATTCAAATCGAACTTTCAAATCCATTCAACTAGCCAATACATGTAAGTAATTATTGCAAACTCAAAATGCCCACAAATCAAGGTTTTGGAGTGCATTCAATTGGTTAATAAATGTAGGTAACTCTTGCAAACTCAAACACCTTAACAAATAAAAACTTTGGAGTGCATTTAATTGGTCAATACATGTAGGTAATTTTTACAAGTTCGAACAATCATTCAAATGAAGGTTTTGAAGTGCATCCAATCGGCTAATAGATGTAGAAAGTCATTCAAATGAAGGTTTTGGAGTGCATTCAATTGGCCAATTAATGTAGGTAATTTTTGTAACCTTGAACAATCTTTCAAATGAAGGTTTTGGAGTGCACTCAATTGGCCAATTAATGTAGGTAATTTTTGTAACCTCGAACAATCTTTCAAATGAAGGTTTTGGAGTGCACTCAATTGGCCAACTAATGTAGGTAATTTTTGTAACTTCGAACAATCTTTCAAATGAAGGTTTTGGAGTGCACTCAATTGGCCAATTAATGTAAGTAATTTTTGTAACTTCGAACAATCTTACAAATGAAGATTTTGGAGTGCATTCAATGGCCAATAGATGTAAGTAAATCTTGCAAATTCAAACACATTGACAAATGAAGGTTTTGGAATGCACTCAATTGGCCAATAGATGTAGGTAATTCTTGCAAACTTGAAGACCTTAATAATTCAAAGTTTTACAGTGCACTTAATTGGCCAATAGATGTCAATGATTCTTATAAATTCAAACACCTTCACAAATGAAGGTTTTGGAATGCATTCAATTCACCAATAGATGTAGGTAATGATTGCAACTTTGAACAATTGTTCAAATAAAGGTGTTTGAGTGCATTCAATTGGCAAATAGATGTAGGTAATTCTTGCAAATTCGAATATTTGAACAAATGAAGGTTTTGGAGTGTAGTAAATTAGCCAATACATGGAGGTAATTCTTACAAACTCAAACAATTGTTCAAATCAAAAATTTTAAATGCACTCAATTGACCAATAAATGAAGATAATTATTCCAACTTCAAAAACCTTGACAAATTAAGGTTTTGGACAACACTCAATTGGCTAATAAATGTAAGTAATTGTTGCAACTTGGAATAATCGTTCAAATGAAGGTTTTGGAGTGTAGTTAATTGACCAATAGATGTAGGTAATTCTTCTAACCTCGAGCACCCTTGCAAATGAAGGTTTTGTAATGCAATCAATTGGCCAATAAATGTAGGTAATTCTTCCAACTTCAAACACCCTTGTAAATGAGGGTTTTGGAGTGCATTCAATTGGCCAGTAGATGTAGGTACTTTTTGCAAGTTTGAGAAACTTGGTAACTCAAGGTTTTGGAGTGCATTTAATTGGCCAATAGATTTAAGTAATTTTTGTAAACTTGAACATGTCGATAGATTAAGCTCTTGAACTGCATTCAATTGGCCAATAGATGTAGATAATTCTTGCAAGTTTGAACACCCTAATAGATTAAATTCTAAGAATGAATTTAATTTGCCAATAGATGTAGATAATTCTTTCATATCAATAGATATTGACATATTAAAGCCATGGCTTAAAATATCAATTTTTTTTTGTGTAAACGATTACATTTCATTAAATGGAATACTTGTAAGTGATAACAATTAAACAAATTATTTGGCAACTTTTGGATCACGCATTCTTGGAGACACAACCATTGTTATTCAAATGTTGACCTTGGATGAAATTTTCCACCATATTTGGTGAGGCTTTTGTTAGGTCAAATAACTTAAGGTTGTGAAACTCCTTTGAACCATTTTGGAAAAATGAAGGAAAAATTTCCCATTCTTTAAGAAAAATGCCTTCTAAATTTTTCACCACCTATCACATCAAACAAATTACAAACAATTGTCGACATCAATAAAAATAAAATTTCATTCAAATGCCATGTTTTTAATGAAAAAAATTACATATCTTTAAATAAAACTAAAACTTATGGTTTCATTTCAAATTTTGACAAAATATATATATCATAGGATTGAATTAACATGTGTTGCTCAAACTTGATTATTTTGCAAATATATACTTGGTTTCCATATAAATTGATTCATTAGAACTTCCATTGCAATATTTTGACCCATGTCTCATAATTGTTCATGCATGTACAAGCTACCATCATCTGCCCATTTGATTAAATATTTATCTTTCAAGTTTTGTAATCTAAGCATAAGGTTTGATAAACCATTAACGTTCTAATACATTTGACAAAATGTACTTTTTTGAAACCATTGAAAAAATAAACAATATCCAAAAATATGTCTTATCCTATTTTTATCAAGCACTCATAAGAAATTTGCAAAGTTTTCCAAAGCATTTCATTCTTAGAGCCCCATGTTATGTTTTGACCAACTTTCAATTCATGCAATGCATCTTTGCATATTTCCAAATCACAAATATCACACAAATAACAACCCAATATTTCAAAGTTTAAAGGGAGGCCCCTCCAAGCTTTTATAATCTCTATAAAAATGTTTTTGAAATCATTTGTCACACGATTTGCATATTTGAATGCATGGAACATGAAAAGTTCCTCTTCCTCCAATAATGCCATGTTTACTTCAATTCTTGCCAATTTCAATAATTTACGATTACTTTGTTCTTGCAATCTACATTAGTGGCATGCTTGTGAATAGGAAGTTGCAAGGCTCTAAGGTTCTTTGTCATATCAACATCATCCACAACCTCTAAAACTTTCTTTGATATCATGCATTGCTTGATTTCATCAACATCTTCATCCTTGTGTAACTTTCTATCACACAAATATTGTAAAAGTTTTTTGTTGTTGACATCATTGATGTATTTTGATTCCACATCCTCCAAGAAGCTAGATTTTCATATTGGTTGTGGTATGGGGTGTGTGTCTTTTGTTATTGTTGGTGTGCATTATTTTCAATTGTCTGCAAAACAATTAAGCTCTTCGACAAATCTCTTCTATGGTCGATTTTCTACTATTTACATTCGTGTTTTTAAAATTTTTTGGTGTTGAAAAATTAGAATCAAACATTTTTTGTTGAAACAATAGAGCAATTTCAATCAATCAATTGCACTTGGAGTGGAGACTTAAAGGGGAGTTTGTCCCACATTAGGTGAATTATTTCATCATTTGGAGACATAATAAACAGGGAGTGGGAGTGGAGGGGGTATTCATTTGTATTATATTAAAAAATAAAGATTTATTTTTTTAGGTGTCAAAATTTTAACCTAGGGTTATAATTCTATATTATGGATTGTGTTTTTTTTTCACATTTTTTTTGTTTGTAGCAAAAGTGGCAATCATCTTCAAGAAAGATTTAGCCAAATCTGGTTATGAAAGTAAAAACACTTTTAATTGTCTTTCTATATCTTTGGCTACACACTTGAAACCAAATATAAGTAGAAACTTTTGGCAATTGTTATTATTTCTTTATTCTTGCTTCTTCTAGTGATTGATTATTTTTGAAAAAATACTTCATTTTTGAAAATTCAAATTTTAATTTCTCCAACAAAAAAGAAGTTCCTAAGGGATTGAGTTAGATTTTTCCAACAAGGGCCTATTTAGAGTTTTACCCTGTTTTTTTATTATTTAAACTATTAGTGGGGTATAGGAAGGTGAGGTATAGGAAGCTTACAAGACTAACACCCTCCATGGTACAATGAACTTACAATCATAACACCCTCCATTGTACATGGAGCTTACAACCACAATGCCCTCAAATGTGGAACATTATTAAGGGGCTGAAACCAGCTGGTAAGGGGCTTTACAAATGTAACAACCTAGGCCCAAAAGCCCTCCGTTATTCAAGCCAATCCCCCAAGTAGAAATTCCCATGCTAGCTCAGCATACGAAGTCTACACAAAAGATTTCACATGAGAGAGAATTACATTATAGGAAACCTCACTCAAATGGATATTATAAATTTAGGGAGCTTTAGTTGTCACTCCAAGTAAGCATTTTTCCCCTTGGTTGTTACGGCAATGAGGCACTACCATCTCTGTGTTTTGCTTGTGACATTAAGTTCCACTATATGTAAAGCTTTCAATTCTCAAGGTGAAATGCCCTCATGGCAGTGCCTCCCCTATACATAATGCTCCTTTGTGAGGGTTGTTCATCATGTGCATCCTATTGTTGGAACTAACACTAGAACTTGGACCATGAAAATAACTTTTTGTTAGATTTGAAATCAAAATTAGAATCATGAAAAAACAACTTTTGAACATATGTTCTTTAAGTAGACAAGTTGAACTTCTTTTGAAAACTTTGTAGATAAAAACTAATTTTATTTAATTGAAAACTCTATTTAATTTGTTGTCAAATTTTGTATAAGGTAAGGCACCACCTAGAGGGTTTTCACAAGTTTGAGTCTTTGTGAACAAGGACAAAGCTTGATTGAAAGGGGGTGTGAGCTTGTGAAGCACTCAAGGAAGGTCCCTAACCCTCCATAAAGCATTTTCAAGACATTAAGGACATAGCCTGCTCTACCATTTTAGAGATTGGGTTCATGTGATTTAGCTCACATCCAAAGGGCTTTTTTTTTGCAAAATGCTTTATGTACTTATACAATCTTTAGCATTGGGAAATGCATAAGGTTTAGATGGAACTAAACCTCATTTTCAAATTGGGTTCAAAAGGCTTTTGAATTTGAAAAAAAGTGTCAAAATTGGAACCAAAAAAATTCGAAATTTGAGCTCACACCTCCACTTAAAGAATCTCTAAAAAAACCTAATGTGTCAAAATTAGATCAAAGGGTTCTCCTTTAAAAAAGAACTTGCCAACAATAGTTTGGACTTGTAAATTTCCAAAGGAGATAATGGTCTTCACAAGGCATAGTGAAAAAAATGACTACTTGTAATTGGTTAGGTGTAATGATTGGACTCAAGTGGTGACTTTTAAATTGCTTTGTAACCAAAGTGGCAATCGTCCATAGGAAAATGTAAAAAATGTGGCAATAAGCCTTACAAAGATTGGCTATAAACTATATATAAAGTATGAATCTTTAATCATCTTTCTATATTTTGGCTACACGTTGAAAACCAAATATAAAAGTCTATTGATTTTTACTCCCCCCCCCACTTTTTGCGACTGAAAATCTCCAAAATAATTTATTTTGAATTTAATTTTTTTTAAATTTCTTTTTTGGGTGAAATTTTACAAATAAAAAAAAGATAGTTCAAACCTCTATTTATCTTCCAACTTCAAAGTTCATTTGAATCCCCAATAAAGTTGGGGTGACGATCACTTCCACATGCAAAGATTATGTTGAAATTGCAAAGCAACAAAACAACCTTTTCTAGCTCGTTTTTCAATTAGCAATTATCTTAAAAGATCCGTCTCCACTCAACTTATCATTTTGAAGTAAGAAGCATAATGGGGATGATAATCCTAAAAATG
>Ga0116231_10003479_pt1 | contig 32737 bp, 20 predicted proteins | sample S1TSphgellanicum_2_FD_89695 | JGI IMG/M metagenome (GOLD analysis project Ga0116231, IMG submission 89695) | Host-associated microbial communities from peat moss isolated from Minnesota, USA - S1T2_Fd - Sphagnum magellanicum MG | ecosystem: Host-associated > Plants > Peat moss > Unclassified... | reverse complement strand
GGCTGAGGCTTATGATTCTGAGTAGAACATATGGAACATGATTTTGTGCAGGATGTAGCAGTGGGCAATGGTGTAATTGTGCTGTCATCAGATGATGAAGATTGTTTTCTGCCACAAGATATTTTGAAAGTGGTGCAGCCGCTAAAGAAAGTTTCCTTTGTGGAAGAGGTTTCCAACAGTGAGTCTCTGCAAAGTCCCCGCCGGAGTTTGAGAAAGCGAAAAGGTAAAAATGCTGCAAAGAGTTCCATTGAGAATGGACCTTTGACTCCAAAGATTGCTGGGGGCACACAGGTTAGTAACTCATGTTACTCTTGAAAGCCCTATATATATCTGCGGACTTTTTTCTTTTTCTTTTTTTACCCTGCAGATTCTGTCCCTGAAATCATCTCATGGGTTTAGAGTTTGTGGGTTTGTGCAGACTGATCTAGAGAAATATCTGTCCTCCGAGGTCACTTGTGCCAGCACTCCCCCTTCCCATCGCAAGAAGTGTCCATATTGCTCAATTGACAGCCCAGAGTATCCACCTGTCAGGGTTAAGATCATGCCTGTGAGAGGGAAGAAGAAGGATGAACTGTCGCAAATTGTTTCCATGGAGATTGGAGCAAAAACTGATAATGTTGCATCGGATTACTGGGGTTTTGTGGAACTGACTTCAAAGTCCTATGATTTGGACTTTGCACCACCACGTCAGCGAGATCTACTACCATTTGAGGTAAAGAATCTCTTTGTCTTCCAAAAGGGAAGATTACAAATCTCTTTGGGTAATTTTGCTCCTTGGTGGTTACGATTCTATTCCTAACATGTTGATTCCTAACTCTCCATTTCAGGCTTTGAGAATCCTGAAGAAGATCCCAGAGGATTCAATTGGTTGTTTAGGCATGCACAAGTCTGTAGCACGCCCAGAAGCACTTGTGATGGAGCGTGTGCCAGTTCCCCCAATTTGCACACGGACTCCTGACATGAAATATGTCAGCAACACGACATCTGTGCGCTTTGGCACTGTAAGTGTGCATCTTCTTTTTTGAGGCCAAACTCTAATGTATTATTCTGTAGTGGTACTTCCTCTGCTTCTTTTCGGGAGACTGAAATGTAAGTCAACATTTCTCTCTACAGACAGACACACCCAACCCAATCTTTTGCAGAGTCTGATGCACTCCTAAACAAAAAAGCTTGACTTGCAGAAGAGGGTGTTTAGTTATGAGGATTGCAGGTTTTTCGGGTTCTTTTTCCACCAGAAATTGTTTATAGTGATCGCAGAAATTCATATAAGTTTGTGGGTGGTGCAGGATAGAGCCACACGATCACTGCAGACGCTGGTAAATGAGGTAGCTCGTATCAGGAGCACCAGAAGTGGCAAGCCCACATGGAGGGCTGGAAGAGATGAATTCAAACTCCTTCAGTCAATCACTGCCAACTATTTCCGGGAGCGAGGAGCCCCTAAGGTTTATATATATGTATTTATATTCTCAGCATTGGTTGCAGAAATAGTGTAGCATTTTTTTGCCTGTTCTCCTCATGGATGGACCTGAGTCCAGTTGTTGTGGTGTGGCATTGAATGCTGCATTTTGCCCAGAAGCTAGCTATACCCATCAGTATTCCCATTTCTGAATGTCTGATTCATTGTGGGTATTTATGTGCCTGGAACAACAGTTCATGGCAGGAAAAGCCATAGTGAAGAAAGACCGAAATGGTCGGGTAATGACACAGGGTGATGATTATCGCTGGACAAAAGACTGGTTCACACAGAACATTTTGGGGAAAAGTGGGAACTGTACAGCACGTGCAGTCATCACCGGCGACCCTGCTATAGCTGTTGATGAGATTGCCATTCCTGATGCAATTTCCCGGGAACTCACGGTGCCTGAGAGAGTTACCAAGTGGAATCAAAAGAGATTGCAAGATTGTGTGGACCGAACCCAAATGCTGGATGTGAAGAGGGGAATAGGGGCTAGTTTAATACGGAATGGTGAATTCATTAGCCTACATGCAACCACCACCAAACAGCTGGAGATTGGTGACTTGGTCAACCGCCATCTGCAGGATGGTGATTATGTGTATGTGAATCGGCCCCCATCTGTTCACAAGCATTCTCTTATGGCGTTGCGAGTGGTATTACACCCGGGTATGGTTATTGCAATCAACCCATTTATCTGTCCGCCATTCGGTGCAGACTTCGATGGCGATATCTTTCATATCTTTGTTCCGCAATCTGTGGAAGCAATGGTGGAGCTGAAGGAGCTCATGACAGTGCAACAGCAAATCATCTGCTCACAAGGAGGACTGCCACTTCTTGGACTGACACAGGACACCTTGCTAGCTGCACACCTCATGACCTGTCAGAAGGTGTTTCTGGACAAGGTGTCCATGGATCAGCTGCAGATGTGGTCTTCAGCTGCAGTTGTTCCTGAGGCAGCAATCTTGAAGTCACCAAAAGGAGGCCCTTTGTGGACAGGAGAGCAGTTATACAGTTTGACGTTGCCTGCAGGTGTGGATTTCCACACTCTGGATGGAGAGGTGTTGATCAGGAATGGAGAGATTCTAAAAACTGGGTTCAGTTCGAAGTGGCTTCAAAAGGGAAGAAACAGTCTTATTGATGCGATTTGTGACCAATCTGGGCCTGAGGCGGTGGTTGAGTACTTGAACAGTGCCAAAGGGCTGTTGCATGCCTGGCTAGATAGCAACGGTTTCAGTACAGGGCTAACTGATTTTCTTGTCACCAGCAATGCAGAAGAGAGACGGTTAATGTTGCAGAGAGTCTCTGTTGATTGTCTACAAAGAGCTAAGGAACAGTCCATCAACACATTGCAGATCTGTGATGCAAAATTCCAACTATCACATCTGTCAGTAGACTTGGAGGTTGATGGTGCCTTTGACAGACTGGAAGTCAACCCAGCAAGCCTCTCCAACAAGGTTCAGATGTTGGAAAGCATTGCAATCAAGGCATTCCGAGCAAGCATGGCAGGTATGGGTAATATTGTTCAGGAATCTTCAGTCTCTCAAAATTCCCTGTTTTCAATGGTGAAGGCTGGAAGCACAAAAGCCAGTATGAGTAAACTGCTGGACCAGATTGCATGCATGGGGCTTCAGCTCTACAAAGGAGAGCATATGCTGCCATTTTCACGTGTGCTAAACAATAGTGCACCATTGGAGTCTCAGCTCCAAGAATGGTGGGAGGATCATGGACTTGTACAAAACTCACTGGTAGATGGGTTAACGGCTTTTCAGCTTTTCAACCATGTCATTGCAAACCGCACCTCCATCCTGCGGAAGCATGTCGAGGTGGTGCAACCAGGCACTCTTTTCAAGGTGCTGATGCTCTTTCTGCGTGATTTGCACGTTGGCTATGATGGGACTGTGCGAAGTCAGTGTGGGCAGAAAGTGGTCCAGTTCTGCTATGGAGGAGCTCGAGCAAGGCACCGAAGGTCTCGCAAAGAAGACCCAGATCTGAGATGGAAAGTCTCTTACCTGGCTGGTGAACCGGTTGGAGTGCTGGCGGCTACTGCTCTGTCTCAGCCTGCATATGAAAGTATGTTAGATGCACCTCACCATAGTGGGTGGAAAATTCGGCCACTGGAGCTTGTGCAGGTATCTGAGACCTGTGGGTGTGATTGAGATTGCTATGATCTCAGGTGTAAATGCTTTCAGTATTACAGGCTAACTGTTTTCCAGGATGCCTTATTGTGGGTTAAGTTGTTCCTAAGTTGTAAGTCAGTGCAGTTCTGTATTCTCAAATTCTCTAGCTGTTTCTTCCCCCCCAATACCAGCCCCATTATTGAACTGGGTCCTTTGGACTGACAGGAAACTCTCTACCCACGAGAAAAAGGAGATCCAAAGGCAGTGGATCGGCGCGCCATACTTAGGCTGACTCACTGTGACTGTTCAAAATCCTCATGTCTGGAGAGGCGTGTGCTCAGGGTCCAGAACCAATTGAGGAGAATCATTCTGAAGACACTTGTTCAGACCTCTATCATTGAGTAAGTTGCTGTACCCACTTTGCATGATGCTTGCTTATAGGAAGGGTTTTTGTGGAGAAAAATAAATTCAGAAGTGATGATGTGGATGGGTTCCAAATCATTGCTGTTGTTGACTGTTCCTCTGATGTTTCTGTCTCCTAATCTTGATCAGTATTTTGTTTCTCTGTGGTACTGATCAGATACTGGGATGCAACCAATGAGAGGAAAGCAGGTGTAAATGGTGCTGCACTTCGCCTGGGCTCACCTTGGCTGGGGCATATCCATATATCTAAGGTATGTCAGCATTATTAGATGCTGATGGATGCCAATTTTTGTGATTTCTTAGTCAAAAGTGTTGGTTGATTTGCACCATTGTTATATTAGCATACACTTTTTTTAGTGCGAGTTTGACGATGTAACTTTGGACTGCTGCTGGCAGGAAGTGTTGCAGCAGCATGAGCTGACTATGACAAAGATCGTGGGCAAGCTTCAAAGAAAGTTCAGCATCTTGAGGCCCATCACAAAGAAGAATCCATTGGGACAAATTTTCTTTTGCCACAGGTCTTTCTTGAACTCCGCATGAATGCTTGCAATCCTGCCCAACAGCCCAGAAAGGGGTTTGGGTTTTAGTCAGAAGGGATGGCTTGAGAATTGTCAGCTGTCTTCAAATGCATGGTGAAAGGTCTCAGCATCTTGGGTTTGTACAGACCTCCCCAATTCAATCTTGTAGATGCTTTCCACCCTTCTCACATTTGAAAAAAAGAAAAAAAAGACGTCTTCTGGTGTCTGAATGGAGCAGCTGTGGAATCTGTTTCTTTCTGTGCAGTGAATTTTGTGATGTCTCCCGTGGTTTGTGCATCCATTTTTCTCCGAAATTGCCAAAGAAAATGCAGAATCAGTATGACGATGATGAGTATAGTCATTCTCTACTGGAGTTAATGAAAAAAATGCGAGACACGATTCTTCCAGCTCTTCTTGAGTGCACCATAAAAGGTACATCTAGTGAGGATGAGGTATGGGCAAGCCATTTTCATTTTCAGACTGCATTTATGTACTGAAGAAATGACAACTATCTACATCATTTGACTGCTAGCCAACTCATGACTATGTCTTGTGGTTTATTCACGCACAAAGAACAGTTCTATGCCCATAACCCAATGGGGAGTTGTAGCAGCAAGTCACTGTTTTCCAACTGTAAAGTTTTATTGTGGAGTTCTTGTATAGTTCTCATATACATGTATACGCATAGTGAAGAAGAAAGGATGGATACTTACTAACCCTAAACCTTATGTTTTTGTGGGGACGGGTGATTACAACAGGTGATGAACGCCTGGAGTCTGTAAAAATTGTGCAGGAGGATTGCACATGGCCCTCATGGCATCCTAAAACCGCAGGTGTTGTCAGGCCAGGTGAGGAGGAGCTGGTGTTGGAAGTAGTTGCAACTTCTTCTGTGCAGCAAAAATCCAAACGCAACATGGCATGGAATGCAGTAATGGAAGCCTGTGTTCCAGTAATGGAGGAGGTGGATTGGCAACGCAGCATGCCCTACAGCATTCAGGAGATGAAACATGCCCTTGGCATTGAAGCTGCCTACCAAATGGTTGTCCAGGTTAAAATAACAAAAAGATCCTTCTGCTACTATGCTGTTGGTTTCAAAAAATTTTGACAATAAACACATTTCTGGTTTTTTCTAGGGTTTTCTACAAAAAACCATTTCTGACAGTTCTTGGAGACAATTGGTTGGAGCCCTTTGTTTGTCATGTATAGTTATCCTGTTGACTGCTTTGTCAAACTACTGCTGCTGGCAGTGAAAAGGTCTTTGTCTATGGTGCATATAGAAGAATCTCTAGAGAGTTCTACAAGCTTTGTAATGTGGGTTATTGTGGACCTTGGGTAAATGTCTGTTATTGATGTTGGATCAGAGAGTGGCACTTGCTCTGGAGGAAACAGCTCCACATACATACCGGGAGCATATCAAACTGATAGGAGACATGATGACCTATTCGGGTGATGCAAATGGGTTCACATTTTCTGGCTTCCGTGACATGATCAAAAGCGCCCACATCTCAGCACCCTTTACAGAGGCAGCATACCAGGTAAAATCTTCCGGCAACATAAATTATGATGGAATCACCTAAACTGTAAACCCTAGACACATTTTCCATACATACTGCATCACTGGATTTGTAACTTGTTTTGCATTCTGTGTTTGCAGAAGCCAATCAGGAATTTTCTGGATGCAGCTGCAAAAGGTGCAATGGACAGTCTGGAAAGTGTTATGACTTCATGTGTTTGGGGCCGAGAAGCCCCTCTTGGAACAGGAACAAAAATTGAGTTACGTTGGCAGCCCCTGCATGAGGACCTGCAGGCAAGTCAAATTGCAGTATATATGTTTAATTCAGCTTTCATGGTTATCAATCTCTACCTGCTTTTCAGTAGAGCAGGGTTTAGGGTTTATGACCATGTTGGGAGAGAATTTTTGATAATGTTTTGACTCTGCTCCTCCCCTGTTTTGTGCTGCAGGAAGTAGAAGAAAAAGACTTGCATGCTATTCTGAAGGAACTGGGTGAAAGATGTGTTCCTGATTACGCACCTCCAGTTTCACCAGCACAATCACTTCCCGACTATATGGAGAACGAAGAGGAGCAAGGCATTGATGAGCAAGCAGGATTCTCTCCACGACAGTCTCCAATCCAAGGAGATGACGAAAATGATCCCTGGGGTGCAGTGGTAAACAACACCATGGAGGACAACTCTGATGGTGCTGGAGGAGGAGGTTGGGGAGCAAGCAAAGCAGATAAAGAAGGCAGAGGAGGTTGGGGAGCAGTTGAAAGTGGTAAAGGCTCTGGAGGAGGTGGCTCTGATTGGGACACTGTAGGTGATGATGACAAATCTTGCAAAGGTGGAGGAGGGTGGGAAAGAACAGGTGATCTTCGAGTGAGTGCAAGAAAGAAGGGGGTAGACAAAGCAGAAGGAGATTGGGGAGCCGTCAACAATGAATGCAAAGATGGAGGAGGCAACTGGGGACCAAGTGATGTTACAGTGAGTGGAGTGGAGGTGGCAGTAGATGAAGACGGAGGAGGTTGGGGAGCTGTCACGCATAGCGAGCAAGTCTCTGAAGAAGGTGGATGGGACAATGTGGGTGACAGCAAGGACAAATTCCCTCGAGATGGACACAAGAGTGCAGGTAGTGATGGCAAGGACAATGTGGGTGACTGGTTAAGAAGCAGTATCAAAGGTAACAGGAAGGATGATGATCAGGAAGAGAGGAGTTGGGGAGCTGTCCATAACAGGAAAGGTGGAGGAGATACCTGGGGCAGTATGGAGCCTGTGCAGGAGGAGCAAGGCTGGGAAGGAGAATTAGCAGCACGGAAGGAAGAAGCTTCATGCAGTGGTTGGGGGGGTACTGTAGACAGTGGTAATGGATGGGAAGGGTTTGGTGATGCTCCATCTCATGCAAAAACCACCCATATCAACAAAAATGAGAAGCAGTCGAGAGACCTGGGATTGCTGGAATCTTGCACAAACAGTGATGCAGCTGGCTGGGGTGAACTGTCCACACAGAAGGATGAAAATGGATGGGGAACAACTGTTGCCACCACCAAAGGCAGTGGAGATGAAGATCCTTGGTCTACAGTAGCATCCACAGGAAATGAGGGTGATGGCTGGGATGCAATTGCAGCAGGCCCTGCAAAATCTGTTAGTGGTGAGCAAGATACTAATGATGGATGGGGTGTACGGGACACACCTCCAAAGAAGTTGATGGCATCAAGTGGTGGATATGGTCAAGAATCAGAGGAGGCATCTCAGGTGCCTTGGGGTGGCAAAGAAGAAAGAGGTGGTGGGTCTTACCGAGGAGGACGTGGTCGGCGCCGTGGACGGGGACGAGGAGGTTTTGGTAGAGAAGGGGAGGAGCGAGGAGGGAGAATTGGGTCAGGTGCTAACTCAGAACCTCTTGGTAAGCGGCGGACATTCAAGACAACTGAATCTGCCCAAGATCATCCTTCTGGTCTAGGGCAAGGAGGTTCACAACAGAGTCAACCTTGGGAGATTCGTAAGTCAAACTTGATATCGAACACAACAGGAGGCAGTGACAACCAGGCTTGGGGTAACCTGGTTCAAGAGACAGTTGGTGAAGGTGCTGATGGTGCAGAACCAAATCCAGGTATACATGACATGACTACACACCTTGGACCACAAACCTTGACCTTTATGCTTGTAGTGTCACACCTCATGCTACTCTCAATGTAAATGCTTGATGATTTTGTGATGGCCTAACGTTTCAGAGCTTTCTCTGTCTTTCATTCACTTCTGTCCATTTTGGACCCATGCAGCTGCAGCAGGTGGTAGTGACTGGGCGCAAGCATGGGACAACACTGGAAGTGAAGTTGATGATGCCACTGGGGCAGCAGATCCCTGGACATCAGTGGGTATTTCAACTCAAAAAACTGGAGTCGCACAGAATGCAACCCAAACCAGTGCTGTTGGGGTAGGGGATGGCAGTGGGGCTTGGGGCGCAGCAGAAAGCCAAGTGGTAAATGATGATGGTTGGGCATCAATAGGCACTTTGACAGAAGCTACCAATGATGATGGGGCTGAAGGTGGATGGGCATCTGTGGGCACTCCAACCCAAACAAAGAACAGCAGTGCAGGAGATGGGTGGGGATCCATGGACCCTACATCACAAAACTCTGCTGTTGGACCATTTGGCCCTTCAAATGGAGGACCCACCCCTCGGCCTCCCAGGCGGGAGCCAGAGTGCAAGGACATTGATACTCTTGTCAGATCATTACGCTCTATTTTACAGAACATGTAAGGACGTCCCCATATACTTATTGTCATGCTGTGGCCTATGTTGTCTATTTAATGTCTACATCACCAGTCACAGATTCATGTGTTTTAACATGTGTATTGTCAATTGGCAGGATGTATGAGAATGGTGCCAGAATTTCTGCCCAGCACAATGCGGTAGTGCAGGAAGTGGTGGTCCACCACCCTAAGTACACTGAGAAAGCTGGGTGTGGGATAGCCTACATAAAGGTAACAGCATCCTTTATGCATGAAGAAACAAGCACTCCTTATTCCATGGACAGTGCTGTTTCTTCAGCGATGCTATTCTTGTTTCTTCAGTGGGGCCTTGTTGTCTGCTGTTCATTGTATCTGCCAACTCTGCCATTCAATAACTCTTTGCTGAAACCTTTGCTTGGGTGTGTAACCGCTGCAGTTGCACCATGTTGCTTTGCTTTGCTTTGCATAGCACAACATGCAACTTGAGACTTCAGAGCATTTGTCATTTGTTGATGCAGGTTGACAAGCATCCCAACTTTCCGGACAGCCGATGCTTTTGGATTGTCCGAGAAGATGGAACTGAGACCGATTTCTCCTACCACAAATGCCTGAAAGAAAAGGCAGCAAAGGAGTTCCCAGATTTTGTTGAAAAATATGACACAACATATACTGGAAAATCTCGGGGACCAGCACCACCACCACCACCACCTGCAAATTCTTGAAGATTGCACCACATGAAGTGGTGTGGCAAATCATCAAGGAAGAATCTTGTATCTCCACAGCAGCAACAGCAAGACAGTCAGCTCCAAAGCCTTCACAATGTACAGATATGGCCATTCCACTAAGGAACTTTGTAGTTTTAGCTATAGAGCAAGTTTTTCAGCACAATGTGAACCAGGTGGAATTGATGTACAGTGCTCTCCCAATTTTTTGATCCACATCTCACTCTCTGTAGACAGTCAAAAAACTACAAAATGGCCTAACATTTTTTAGTCTACTAGCTTGGAATGACTGCCAATGGTCCCACAGTTGGGCAACTCCCCTGTATGGACTTTTACTTATTCAGGAATTTCAATGCTTACAGACATCTGAGGTTTCATCACTGTGTGGAATTCACTGCTCTATTTCTCTTGCATAAGAGATATTAAGCAGGTGAGCAGGGTGCTGCTTGCCAATGAGATGCTACGAGCAAGCACTGCGATTGGTAATGATTTCCTCTGAACCACCTCAGCCCTAGGGCAAGACTTCTTCTCTTCACCTACAGGCAGCAGCTTGAGTTTTACTGTAACCCTAAAGCTTAAACCTTTAACTGTAACTTGTAATGCCACAACCAGCAGAGCAGCAAAAGTGTGGTTCCTGGCTTTGAAAACTACAGAAGGTTGGATATTTTATTTTATTTTCTCTCAGCAACAACAAAACTTAGGTAGCACACAGGGGAGGGAAGAAGAATGTACCTGATGCGGCATGGCTATTTTCAATGAGCATGTTTTTCTCTCTAACTTTTGTGATACATTTGCAGTTGCACCCAGTAGATAATGTGGGTGGGGATCATTACCTTGCCAAGCTGAGTTTGTGTTGCCAATCTGTCAGCAGTTTGCAAAAGAGATTTGTTTAGTCTTGGCTCACTGCTGCAACAACTGACAGAAACCAAATCACATAAAGACTGCAGCTTTTGTGCATGCTGAAGTTTTTCTCTGGTCAGCATACAAAACATCTTCAGTTAAGTGTATTGCTCATTGTGTACCCACCAGGTACTTTGAGACCACCAAGTTTGTCATCATGGGTGGTGCTCAAGTTTGAAAATCAGCTACCATGCAATGAACAAATGTTGCCTTCAGTCAAAATAATTCACAGCAGATGAGTTTCTAAGAGAATACCACTACAGACTTGTCATCAGCCTCCAGAGAAGGTCAAAAGAATGTGCAGCACAAGTTTCTAAGAGCACTACTACAGACTTGTCATTGGCCTCCAGAGAAGGTCAAAAGAATGTGCAGCAGATGAGTTTCTAAGAGCACTACTACAGACTTGTTGGTTTACAGAGAAGGTACCTGAAAAGATTTGGCAGCAGATGAGTTTCTAAGAGTCCTAAGGACTTGTCCTTTCTGTTGGTAGATCTGCTCTTTGTCTTGTTTGTTTGTTTCTTAAGTCTTCCTTCTCAACAACAGATGCATCAAAACCAAGCAATTTCCATTTTCAGTTTGGAGTAATCAAAGTGTATGTCTGTGTGGATGAGCAGCTGTAGTGGTTTGTTGGCTAAGATCATTGCAGGAGATGATTGATTTGCAAGAGCAGAGCAGATCTAAGACGGGTTTTCTGATGATTATTTGAAGGAACAGATCAGATCTAAGATGGGATTTCTGATGATTATTTGCAGGAGCAGAGCAGATCTAAGATGGGTTTTTTGATGATTGATTTGCAGGAGCAAATCAGATATAAGATGGGTTTTTTTGTTGTTGCATGCATTGCCATAAAAACCAACCAGTTTTCCAATTGCAAGCAGCTGTGGGAGAGGCTGCAAAAGAGTTTCACAAGAAGATTTTGAATGCAGGAAGTGTAGAAATGCCAGCAGCTGTGAAAAATGGGATTACCTGAGCGCAATTCCTTTCCAAATCTCTGTAGAAATGGTACTCAGCTTCGTAATCATGAATGTCCACAAGTTCCTGTTTCTGCAGAGAATGATAATGGTGTTTTGCACCTGCAGGTTTGCCAAATCCAAAGATGTTGACACTCTTGCACATGCCTAATGCCATCACAACAGCTTGCATGCCAGAAGAGTAATGGAAAGAGTGCTTCGCATTCCGAGTGTTGCTCCACTGTGAACTGGCTTTAGGACTTGGTCTCTTCTTCTTCGTGAAGAGCTGGACAGAATACCATTTTGCAATTCTGTTGCACAGATTGTCAAAGCGTGGATCTGTCACCAGCAATGGAGCTGAGTGTGCTTCTCTGCAAAAGGCAACCGGCATGAAATGCCATGGCTCACAGAGGTACATGACAATCGGCACCTGCCAGAAGGAATGCAATTGAAATCCTTTATTGTCTTTTGCACGTTGCAATGTTCAGTTAAAATTTGAACTTGCTCTGAAAGTCAAGGTTCTGATCACAAAAGTATGAAGAGAAGTTACTCTTTGTATATTTTATGAAACATCTAAGATAAAAGAATACTTTTTGAAAAATAAGGGAAAATATTCTTTGTATAGTATATGAAACATGTGAAATAAAAAGGTATTTTTTTGATATCTTATGAAAAAAATTAATATATTATTAACATTAAGAATATTTTAAATATATTCTCATAATCCAACTTGGTCTCCAGTTGTGTTACACACTACCAATGATTGTCAATTGATTAAAAGATGAAAAAAAATTAAATAATAAAATAATAATTAAAAAGTAAAAATAAAGATATATTATAATTTTGTGAAAATTAAGTTTCCTTCAAATGAAAATATTGAATAACATTGCATGCAACTTGAATAGAATTCAGATTTAACTGAATTGAATTCAAGTACATTAAATATAATTTGAATCCAATTCAATTCAATTTAAATCCAATTCACTGAATTCAATTGAATTGAAATCAACTGAATTCAGTTTGACAAAATTGGATTAAGATTCAAATTCAATTGAAAAAACTAAAATGCAAATTGGTAAAGAAGCTATTAAATTTGCTCTTAAACAGATCACTTTGAATTTTTTAAATTCTTTTTGCAATAAGTTTTTTTTTTCCTTTATGATAAGTTTATTTGCTTTATTATCACCATCATCATCAGGGAGGAAGAAATTCTCAACTACTAACTGATAAGCATCTCAGGTTGTTTGGTTTCCAGAAGAATGCATTTTGGTCAAGGTTGCAGCCGGTTGCGGAAAGAGAAGAGAACACAAGAGAAGAGAAGAGAAGAGAAGAGAAAAGAAGAGACTGACCTCATCTCCATAAGGATGACACCAGCATTGCGGAAAGTGCGCGCACACGCGAAGAATGTGGCTGTTCATGAACGCAATGGTTGTCTTTGCACCTACAAATCGTTTGAATCCTTTGATTTTGGCATTGTTGATCCGCATCACCATCTCATGACTGTCGATGAAAGCTCCATAGGTACTGTTGAGCAGGATGCCGCTGTTGCCAACCACAGCACAAGAGTTGTACGATCTTCTTTGCTGCTGCTGCTTCTGCATCGTTCTTGTTGTTGTTGATGATGATGATGATGATGATGAGGAGGAGGAGGAGGAGGAGGAGGAGCTCTCGACATCGTTCTCCGTAATGTCATTCTCGACATTATCCTCCACAGCTTGCTTTCTGTTGTTGTTATTGTTGCTGGAATCGATCGGCACTTTCACGTCGTCCATCAATCTTTGCATTATCTGTGGCTGGAAGCCACGGTTGTCCACCCAGTTTCGCAGCAACGATAGCATCTGTGACCAAAACGGCGCATACTTGAAGTTATAGTAAAGCTCCAGCTTCCATGGATCTATTCTCCGTCGCATGAACACATTGGACTGTCGTGGTCCGTTGCCGGAAACACGGGATCGGAAGAACCTGGATCGATAAAAATCTGCATGTTGTTGTTGATGACGACGAAGAAGAAACGTAGCAGCAGCAGTAGAAGCTTGCTGCTCTGCTCTGCCTGGATTTGGTTCTTGTTCTTGTCTTTGGATTGCTGCAGCATCATCGTCATCGGATCCGTCCAAGAGCTGCTCGATCTGATCTTCTTGAGCAGGAGGCATCCTATCGACGTCAGAATACTCCAGACTTGATTCATTGAGGTGATAGGAATCTTTAAAAGCTTCTTGTTCTTGTGCAGCGTCGTCATTCCCGCTAGACTTCCTCTTCTTCGTCGTCGTCGTCGTCGTCGTCGTCATCATCTCCTGAGTCCTATTCCACAACAGAAGACGATTGAAGGCGAAGAAACTAGTGTCGGTGCAATTGATGAGTGCAGCAGCAGAGGTGACGAGACTTGTAGTGAAAACAGTGAGGATCATTGAGCTGCTGCAGAGCATGAAGAACAGAAACAAACGGTACAGCATTCTGTGATCTCTGCTGCAAGAGTCTGTGATGGTCACTGCTATCAGCTTCTGCTTCTTCTGCTTCTTCTTCTTCTTCTGTCGCTCGGCCGCTGCTGCTGAGCTTTGTGGCATGGCTGTCACAAAACAAAAATCTGGAATTCTTTCTGGAGAGATGGTTTCAAGCTTGCAAAACAAGGCTATCCATGGAGCTGTGAAAATGTCTTGTGATTCCTTCCTTTCATCACAATGTCTCTGTGCTTTGCAGCATGGCTGGCTGTCAAAACACACAACACAGCAACAAAACTGGAATTCTCTCTGGAGATGGTTTCAAGATCACAAAACAAGAGCTATGGAGCACTGAAAATGTTTTGTGATTCCTTTCCACTCACAACTATCTCTGTGTGCACACTGGAATTCTCAGGAGATGGTTTCAAGCTCACAAAGCAAGATCCATGGAGGACAGGAAAATGTTTTTGTGATTCCTTTCCACTCACAATGTCTCTGTGCTTTGCAGCATTGCTGGCTGTCAAAACACACAACAGATGATTTCAACTGGAATTCTCTGGAGATGGTGTCAAGCTTGCAAAACAAGAGCCATGGAGGACTGACTGAATCTTTTTGTTTTATTGGGTTGCTTCAGGGAATGTGAAGACTGAACTTTTACAACAAGAATGTTTCTGCTTCTGCTGCTGCAATTGTTTGGCTGTTTGCCAAAATGTAGCTGTATGCACAACAAGAAGAATTGCAGCAACCTCTTCACAAAATCAACCTGTGAGTACTAGAAGAATGTTGTAGCCAATTATTCTTCTTTATGTTGGATTTTGATTTTTTTTCCCCCCTTCTTCAGACTCTCTATCCACATAAATTGCAATGTGCAATCGAAGAGTTAATATATGCCCCAAAAGAAATGAGAACAAATTCTAGATTTTCAGGCCAAAAGAGAAACCTTGCAAAATTTGGATTTTGTCAGAGAGAAGAGGAGGAGAATTTTGCAGCTTCTTGAATTGGATTGGATTTTTTTCCCCTTCTCCAGACTCCATAAAATCTACATGTAATGTGCAATTGAAAAGTTAATACGTTCAACCAAAATGGAAATGACAACAAAATTGAGATCAGGGCCATAAGAGAAACCTTGCAAGAAAATTGCAATTTGTCAGAGAGAAGAGGAGGAGAATTTTGCAGCTTCTTCAGTTGGATTGGAATTTTATTTTTGGGGTTCAACAGACTCCATAAGATGTACATATATCTAAAGTGCAATTGAAAAGTTAATACACCTGAACAAAAAGAAAATGCTCAAACAGAATCTAGATCAAGCTAAAAGAGCAGCAACCTTGCAATTTGCATTTTGTTAGGGAAGAAGAGGAGAAGCCAAATTATGTAATGAAATTGACTCAAATCAAACCCAATTTTCTCATCATGAAGTTTTTACTCTGTTTCTAATAATAAAAACTCTAGAGCAAGAGAGAGAGATCAACCCCCAGACCCATCTTTTGGGTGCAAATTCTGGAATCAGTTTTCAAGAGAATGTCTTTTTATCTGCCAAGAAAAAGAAAGAAAGAAAGAAAGAGAGAATTTGTGATTGCCAACAAAGACAAATTATTGAACATAGCACAGCAGTTAGGGTTAAGTAGATAGATGGACAAACAAATTGACCATTTTTACACTTAGCAATCCGCCTTTTTCATTTTTATTTTGTGAATTTTTACAACTTGGTAACATAAAAAAAATGCAGTGTAGCTCACTGCTCATACAAAGGATTTTTGTGGAAAAAGTGCCAAAGTTGCCATATTTATGCAATAGGTTCCCACAAATTGTTGCCCAAATACAGCAGGTTTCTTATATTTTTCTGCTTTCCTCTCTCACCTGTACCCAAATTTTGTTAATTCAAAGATTGACAATGTGGCTACATCACAAATTTGAAAAGAAAAACCCTGTATGAGTCATTAATTAAAAAGTTCAAGAGTTGATTGCCCAAACCATTAGCCACTCTAAATATATGAATTTAGCTTTGGCTTTAATGTGTGAATATTTTGTGTAGCTAAGCTTTTGACATACATTTTAGGTGGTTCTTATCATCCACATAGCTATAAGCTACATCCTTTTAACCTCAACCATCTCCACCACAACCACCACCACAAGCTCCACCTCCAGCACCCCAAGCTGATGCATAAACTTCATTGTTCCACAACAAGGAATTCATGAAATACCAACCATATAATTGCAAGTTTTTTGAGTCAATGTAGTTAACACCTCACAAGCTTTGATCCATGCTCACCACACCTAATCATGCCAACAAAACAAGTCACATATTGTCATTTTCTATAAGCATTACCTATATGAATCTCATCTCTTCCACTTAGACTTCGATGCTAAAAGTGGATTTTCATCATCGAATCAAATCATCAAAACGATGTTTATATACACTACATGCTATAAGTCTAGTGTGTTGAGGAACTTCTTAAGAAATCCACAATTATGTCATACTCAAACCATCATGTCTTCACTACTTTGGCAATTGTTGATTGACTTCAATCTAGCCAAGTGTTTGCCTAACAAAAGGTGGACAGACACATTCATCCCATATGAATCTCAGAGGTAATGAACCCCCCTTCCCCCACCCAAGTTCAAAATAATTTTAGCACAAGCACCCTCCTCAGATAATAATGTGAAAAAACTTATGGAAACTCCAAATCTAAAAGGGTGTTATATGTCTAGTGAAAGGAAAAGGTTATCAATCTTGGTAGTTTTGGATATCATGTGACCTCTTTTCAACTTGACTTGTGACTATAAATCCTAATTGCAAATGTACATATAATTAAATGTGCAAAAAAATGAGTTAGCCAATGAAATTACTGGATTCAATAAAAAAAATCTCTTAACTTATTTCAATGAACTAATTGTTAAATGTGTGTAAGGCTTGATGGGTTTGTGAAAATTTTAAAAGACCCATGACAATTAATAATAGAAATAGACCATTTAAAAATTTCTAGCATTATAAGATTTTTCATAATTTGAGTTAAGTGTGAAAAATATGTATTTATCATCTATTTTTTAAACCATTCCTTGATGAATGAAAACATAGTTGTTTTTGCAATTGATGATGTAGACAAGTGGAATAGGTAGCAAGTAATAAATAAAGGTTAAGTAATAGGTATTTTATCATGTTGATATGTGATAAAAATTTTATTAATTTTTTAATTAAGTAGGCTATACTATTAATCTATTAAAGAGAAAATAAGTAGGATAGTTAGTAGGGGTAATTAATATGTGATAATTATTTAATCAAATAAATACTTAATTAGTTAGGCAATGTAATTTGTTTGTTGAACACGTTAGGTAATGGGTAGTACAAGTAATTTATGATCTATTTATAAACTTAATATCATGAACCAGTTATATATCATACATATAAATTACATTTTGTTGCTACAATTATGACCTATTATAAGCATAGACGTATAATATAATTTCTTAAATCAAACATAAGTTTGACATATGAAAACATATAATTTATTTTTACATATAATTTTTATCATAATTTTAAGTAAAACTTAAGATATTATATGTGTACAAATGTAATAAAATTTATAGTTTATAAAATCAATTAATTATATGGCATTAATTAATATTTTAAAATTAAAATAAATTATCTAGATTAATTTTTTACATCAGAAATAATATGGCTAGTAAAAAAAAAATATTATATTTTATTTATGATCCATTTATAAATATCATATATGTGAATGAACTATATATCAAACATCTAAATTAAATTCTATTGAAAACATTATGATATATCAAAAGAAATATAATATAATATAATATAATATTTAGAATCAAATGAAGGTTTCAGATATGAAAGATACATTTTTATTATTATATTATCCATTTATAAATCATGTGCTTGAATTTTATTTTTCCAAGGAATGGTCATTGAAATGGTATTCCATAACAAAATTCAAGTTTTTTTTTCAAATTAATTTACATTTTAAAAAAGAAAAGAGATGTGTTTGTGTACATTATTGAAAGAAGTTTAAGATTAAACTTCTTTCTTGTCATTTGCACAAAATTTTAATAAGATATGAAATATCAAAAATGATGTTTTGTGTAATGCTTTAAATGAAGTAGACTAAATAAAATGCACACTATTACAATGCCACAATGAGTGGGGTGGCTTGGTGGTGAAGGTATTAATTTCTGTCCTTGTGATTCAAGGATCAATTCTCACAGATGACATGAACTGTGGTCAATGGTGGGATGTTGATTGAATTTTCCTTATTTACATGACCAATTTAGGTTAGGTGCCTATTTCATGGTTTTATGTAAGCACAAATGGTGGCCTCCCTAATAAATCTAAATTAGATTTTAAAATTTAACCTAGGTAATGACATGTGTTAACATAATATAAGTTGAAATTAATGAAACTACCATATATATATATATATATATAATATGATTATATTGTTTTTTGTGATTAGAATTTTAAGTTGTCCAAAGCAACTAAGCTCTATAACAATCACATGTGATAATCATAACTAAAAATTAATTATTAATCTAGTGGTTGATTTGCAAATTCTTTGTAATGTGAACATTACAATAAATAATAGGACAAATATTAGAATAAATATGTATTATGGTTAATGCACAACTATGTGCATGTTCAAAGAAAAATGTCACCTTCTAGATTGGATGTCGATTTTTGGTGAATACTTTACTAAAGGGTCATTTAGAAATTGACTCGCACTTGTGAAGAAATTAGTAAGAAAGTTGGAAAAGGGTCTCACCCTCATTGATCTTGGTATGGCCAAGTCACTTTTTTTGTTTGCAGTGTGCATGTTGAGATTGTTGGATCTTGTCCAAGGAAGTCATGATAAGCAGAAGCTATCACTGATGATAACAACACCACAAGAAGCACATTCTCTTTCAAACAAACTTGTGTTGAATTTCAAACATGTAAATGTAAGATACATAATCTCAAATGCGATCACATTATGTGATTCAATGTAAGCATGACTAATGAACTTATATTATGACATTATGTTAAAAGGTTCATCTTCATCAAAACAATAGCCAAGTTGTCCCAAAAAAAATGCAGCATTAAATAACAATGACAGTGTGGATTCAAATCAATCACAGTCCTAGCAAGTGGTGCATTCAATTATTAGAAAACAAAAATCAAATTGAAATTTTTATTAAAAAAACTAGCCTAAATCTATAATGGTTCAATTCTTATAATAATGTATTATTACATATTGATTACAACAAATATTGCTCTTCACTTTGCAAGGGTTCACTTTACAAAAATTTGTTCTAATAATTCTATAGGTATTCACAACATATGGTTTGAATAATATCCTTAGATAATTCAATTCTAGAAACGAATATTCAATATTGGGTCCAGCATTTCATCAACATTTGGTGGTTAAAAAAATCATGGTAAATTAGTTTTACACCAATGTATAATTAACTTTCACACCTTTATTGACACTCCCCAAAAAGGAACCATATTATATATTCCATGGTGCCTGATTTCCAAATTGAAAAGAGCAGTCACTTTTCCTATGGGTACTAAAGACTTAAATCACACCTTAAAATGTAGAATAAGTATATTGAACTTTACTCAAAAGAATGGTGTATCATGGAATCCCAAGATGCCTGAATATATAAAGGTCGATGCACCATTTCTACAAGATTCCTAACTATCAATTTAGTTATCTTCTTGGCCTTCTAATTTCAGTGACCCCCAAATTAATAAAAAGTCATTTTTATCTTGCAGCTAAATGTGCTAAATCGATGCTACTTAATTATACAACCCAGCCTAATTTTTCTGTGTTCCTATCCACCGTTCTAGAAGCTTCCAGCAAGTTTACATGTCAAGTAATCACATGGTCTACAACATGCACATGTGAATAAGAGCTGATTTTATCCTACAGGTACTTCAGGTGTGTGGTAAATCAATGTCACAAAGCCTAGTTCATCTTGGGGTCTTGCACCATACACTTGCTATTGTAGCCACCGACTACGCACCAATTGTATCTATAATCACTGCAACCAAACCAAACCTTGAATTAACTTACAACCCCATAGGCAAATGCTACGAAAGTTTTAGAAGTCAATAAATAAATTTAATAGACATCATGTGGAAATAACAATTTAGCATTTAGTGTGTTCACACCAAGACATCAACATAATTAAGTGCAAAATTGAATTGCAATGGGTTGTGCCAACAAGCCTATCTATGCATTAAGGTCTAGAGTATCATATGATAGCAAATTAAAGCAAACCAACACCTAGTCAAGTAAAAACTTGCGTGATCACAATTTGAAGAACACATTACTATTGGGATCTAAGAGTCTCACCAGATGACCCATAGAACCATGAAGCTCCAGTTGTGGTGCGCGTTGAATGTCGAGGAGCTTCGGTAACAGTTAGGGCAAGCTTGTTGTCAAATATAGACCATTGCCTTGTAAGAACTCCAACACTCAATTGCTTAGCTGACACCACCAACTGATTTTTCCATGCTGCAAAATTCCTTCCACATGCCGTTTTTATTGAAAGCCCATCACCTGCAGAGGTTTGGAGCTTCAGGAAAGAAGGCATTGTTGTAAATAGTTTAAAATGATTCTGGGATAACAAATTTGCATAGGATGCAATGGTTGGCAAAAACTATTGCACAATCTAGATTTCTTGAATGTTCTCACATCACAGTCTCCCACTATTGTTCATTGGATAAATTATTCGATTTGTCCATTTGCTTTACTGATAGTGGTCTCTCATTTTTTAAAGTCCCATTTTCAAGTTTATGGATAGAACTTGAGATATATCAATAAATAATAATGCATCTGAAAATTATTGATGTAGGCCTCAATAACCAGTATTGGTGGGGATGCTCTCACAAGGATGACCTTTACTACACAATGGTTGCTTGGTTGGAAGGATAAAGCTTGTTGTTCTATAGCGTGCTTCTTTGTCACATAACTCTTTTTTTGCTTTTCACTTCTTCCTTGTTGGCGTGTACTCTTGCAATAAAGTGCGTTACTTACTTTGGAATGGGCCTAGTAGAGCTTGTTTCACCTAGGAATTTGCTGAGCCTGGTAGGACCACCAGGTGGTACAAGGTTCTAGCAGGCTTAGTTCCGGAACATAACCAGCATTCCACACTATAAAGTGTGCACCCCTCAAACAAGGAAAAACCCTAAAGAAGTGCCTGAATAGAATAGCAGAACCAGTGACTGTATAAAGACTGACGGCTTATCTGCTTTGATTCCTTTTCGATTGAATAGATCTCCGTATAAATTCTCTCGGAGATATCTATAGCCATAAAGAAGACTCATATGATGCAATTCAAGAGGACTTCATGTTTTGAACCCTGAAGGATAGAATCATGCATCCATAGCTGAAGACTAGAAAGGGCATTTAGGGTGACTTTAAACGAGGGTCCAAGGTCCAGGGATCAATGAATTGAAGCAATCTTATTGGTCAAAATCATTAAATTGGTCTCAAGGCCTTTAGACAAGGGTCCAAGACCAAAAAGTGGCAAATTGAGGCTACTACCCTACATGGCACCTCTTTTCGAGGGAAAATCAATTGGTTTGGACCCAAAAACAGTGCCAAAAGGAGAGCTTCTAATTTGGAGAACCAAGAATCAGGCTAGGGAACAAAGTACAGTGGAACTCAAGGATTCAATTTGCTTCAAACCAGTCCACATTGGTTCCTAGGAAATTGGACCCTGGACCCTCATCTAAAGTGGGCCTTAGTTCTTGTGGGCTTTGATTGCCTTTGACCCTCAAATAACCATCAATAATCAGCTATGAAATGACAATTACGTATATGTGACTTATTTTATTAGCTATTTTAATTGACAACTAGAAATATTTGTATGTTCTGTCATGTTATTAAAATTCAAGGTGCATAAAAATGATAAAAAAACTTCTTTTCAAATGGTTGTGGGCATCAAGTGAGATAGTTATAACGATCGAGGTAGTTATTAAGAAAGGAATGAGGTAAGTACTAGGAAAGTTAGCAGAAAACAATGTAGTTATTAAGAAAGGAATGAGGTAAGTACTAGGAAAGTTAGCAGGAAACGAGGTAAATGTTAAGAAAGAAGAAATTGTTGTGAGCATCAATTGAGATAGTTATTAGAAAAGGAGTGAAATAGTTATTAAAAAAGTTAGTGGGAAAGAAGATAATTATTAGAAAAGAAATGAGATAGTTACATTTGAAAATGAGATTATTATTTCTGAAATTATCTTTTAAAATATCCAGGCACGATCATATGATAAACAAGGGGTGTCACACTGTGGCCTTGCCTTTTACATTAAAAAGTATCTGAAGGAAAAAAAGAATTATGGAAATTCAAATATTTCACCATGCAAAAATATAATCTTCAAAAACATCCTCTACAAAAAAAACCAAAATCCTTCAAGATATCATAACTCTATAACTAATCTCAAGTTTCAACGCAAGCCAAAATATCATCTTTCAAAAATCCTCATATAAGAATAGACCTATTATTACCTAGGGGCCAAAATCCCTTATGCCACCATACTCTATAATGAATCTAAACACAATATCCTTGCCTTGGTAGGCCAGGCCAAAAATATGATAAACGAGCATCACATGATAGATTTCAAAAAATCACCCATACACCAGTTCGTCGAAGTTTCTCATCACTAGATTTATAAGAACCATTGACAATGCAACAATTACCTTTTGACCCACTGTTACACAAAACTTAAAGTGCTTCTGTACCAAAATGAGTACTAGAAAACATTGCATAAAATACTCGTCTGGTGGATTTCTTGTAGCACCACCTCCTCATGAGGTCATGCTAGAAAAGTCTTCATGTGAGAATGCCATGTAACTTGGTCATGAAAGTACCAAAAGAAAGACCAACAACTGGAAGGCCATGAACACATCAAAGCTTTGTCAGGTGCAACAACTTTCATGGTCAAAATGATGTCCAAAGGAGGGAGCCTCAAAGAAATATCAGCATGACTAGTGCAAATTGACCCCTCATATTCCGGGTCAAAAATGATGCTCTCAAAGTAAAGCATGCTTCTTGCCGGCAAAATAAAACAATGACTATCAAGCTACATGATCATCAACTTCCGTACATAGTGAGACAAAGAGGCCAATTGTCGAACAATAATCTTCTATTAAAAAAGACCTTTCCACTTAATGACTTTTTCAGAGCATACCTAGTGTAGGGAAAACACCCAAGGCTGTGGGCTTTTCCGGAATAAGGGCCCGGGCAAGGTGGAACCAAGCTTGAGCCCAATTCTGGTAAAGCCTGGATGTAAAGATCATTCTCAGATTTTATTTTTTAATTTTTTTTTCACAAGAATTTATTTTCGTCAGTCATTTAAGAAAATGAAATGATGCTTGCGCATGCAAGTGTTTTCTGAAATGCCCCGCCATTTTTTACTCTATAAATTCACTCCAAAAAAATCCAAGGAGGTCATTACGACAAGGTATAGAGGCACCTTAAACCTGTAAGCAAATTGTGCCGTCACATCTAAAGAGAAGTCATAACGTGCGATAAGACACTGTCATGGATGATGTAGGTAATCATAGATGCATAGATCATGAGTGGGTAAGCGGCCTCATGATCTCCACATCCATCATTACTTCATGGATGATCTATCTATGTATGCATCCATTAGCAGTAGGTACCTAGTACCTACCTCGTGATCTACGAATGTATGAAGGTTTTTTGGCCATGTGTTTTACGCCAGGTGGGTATTGGGGAAAAGGGAGCGGAGGGTAGATACCCGATGTAGCACATCTGGAAAACATGCACGTGCGTGTGCCGTAATGTGTTGTGTGTACAGTATACCTGTGCGAAACCTGTGCCCCACTTGTGCCCCCACGCGGTATCGTACAGCGTTTCCCGTTTTCCACAACCCTTCACCACTCATTGCACTCCAGGTAGGCGCCATGTCGGAGCCAGCTCGGCTGACATCTCCGTTGGTTCCTACCTCCCACCACTGACTAGGCTCCACGTCGGACCCAGCTCGGCCGACGCCTCCGTTGGTCCCTATCTCCTACCACTGACTAAGCGCCACGTCGGAGCCTGCTCGGCCGACGCTCGCAGGGGGGCGTGCAATCCAATGGAGTTGTGGTCCACTACTTAACGCGCCACGACTGTCGTCGACAGCCGCAGTCGTGGTCCGCAGTCGCTGGCCGTCAGTGTTCGCGTATGGCAGCCACAAATTCTTTGGAAAAGAGACGAGAAAGAGACGAGAGAGAGAGCGCGCTCTCCAAAGCTTGTGATTTGGATTCGGCTATTTTGCACAGACAGTAAGGGAGCCAAGGAATTTATTTTGGCCAAGGTTTTGGTGGTGCGCGCAAAGCAAGCAATTCGGGTGGAGACTTTTGTTGCAATGGAGGTTCTTGCGCGAAGGGCGGCTTCTAGTACTGCTGCGGCTGCAGTAATGAGGCGGCAAGAAGGAGTTTCCTGCAGCTATAATGGATGCAATAGGAGCTCCCAGAAGAGCGATGCTTCCTGCGCGCTCTCCAGGTGATTACCGCCTTCCTTTGCCTCCATTGTAGTCTCGATAGACAGAGAGATATGGAGGAGGAGATAGAAAGAAAAGCGATGAGAGGAAGAGAGATCAGGAAGAAGAAAACGAATTATGTTCTGATGATAAGCAGATTGCTCTATAACGCAGTCGATCTGCGAAATGTGTGTATAAGAGACAGTGATACACAGAGACACACAGGCAGAGACAGAGAGATGAGAGTGCCGCAGAGCGGCGGAGGTCGATAGTAGGATGAGATTCCAGGCTTTCTACCTGCCATGCAATAGGATAGCAGGTGTATTATACGTTTGTCGTCGCGGCAAGGTTCTTGCTCGTTTCTGACGGAACTGAATGGAGGGGATTGTGGCAGAGTACGAGTATGTGGCGCTTCATCGCTGTCGTGGTGCTGCAGCAAGCTAGGTGAGAAGCTATCTACATTAGCCATGCGGTTTCTCTATATCTGGTTATACAGCTGCTGCCTACGTAGTCTTTTTACCCTGGGGAGTAGAAGCTTTCATAGCCATTGCGATATCTTGGAATTCCGAAACAAGCAATGATTTCTAGCGATATCCTTGTTTCGGGATCCCCGCGCATCTTCTAGATCTTTCTTTACTCTCAAGAGACATTGATCTGATTTCATTGAGCGTGTTCAATTTGCAGGAGGATCCAAGGTTTTTGACGTGCAATCTTCTGGAGACAATTTCAGAGAAGGGTGTATCATCAAAAAATCTGTCATAAGGAAGAAGAAGACCTGCTTCAGAAGATCGTCAAGGCCTAGTGCTACTACACTCCATGCTTCTTTAGGAGTGGCAAGACGACATGAGGATTCCACAAACAGAGGAGCTGCATCTTACTTGGATCGATTGGAGAACCGATCCGGCATCAGGACTGGCATGCAGCTCGATTGCTGGGTAGAAGATGCAGTATTTGAGGTGCAATTCTTTCTCCTGATAAATCTGCCAGAATTTTTTTCCTTCGTTCTTCACAAAGAGATGTCTTTTTGTTTCTTCCTTCTCCTTTCTTTTAGTTTTTTGTATTTGTTACGAGATTGTTTATTGTTGCATTGGTTCGTGATGCATGCGTGCCGTGCAAATTGATTTTTGGTGGATTTGTGTGCCAGATTGTGAAGAATTGTGGATTGTGATGCACGTGTGTTGTGGTGCAATCAATTGATGTTTTCTATGGATTTGTGAGCCAGATCGTGAAGAATTGTGGGTTGTGATGCATGTGTGTTGTGGTGCAATCAATTGATGTTTTCTATGAATTTGTGTGCCAGATTGTGAAGAATGTGGACCAGGCGCCATTTTTGCAATTTGTGTTTGAGACAAACAACAGTTCATCAAAGAGATCTAAGCAGCAACAAGTGTCTCAAGAGGTGTTTGAGAAGCCTGAATGCTGGCTCCAATTGCGAGACTCTCTGTCTCGAGTTTCTGCTCCTCCTGATGGGGTGATCTTTGTGCAAAGATTAGATGTGACAAGCTGCTGCTTGGAGGAGGGGGAGGAGTATCCTGCTGCTGCTGCTCCTGCTGCTTTTGGAAATGATCGGAGATGGAAATGTCCATTGGAGTTAAATGGATCATGTACCAATATGTGGGGAGTTGTTGTTCAAGCACGAAGTGCACGTGCAAGTGCTTGCTACATATTGAAGACCACAAAGGTTTGTTCATCAGCTGGCTTGTGTACACAGTTTTGTTTGACTCGGGCAAAATGCTTTGGACCTTCAATTGCTGCACAGCTTGAGCGTGTCTGGCTTCTATAAATCCATAGAGAGGTTCAATCAATAACCCACCAGACTTGTATTTTAGATATGATCATTATGTTCCATTCCCTTAAACATGGATCATTGAAAGAAGATTTGGGTATATGTAATCCATATACCAATAGTCAATTATTCTGGCTGCTGATGTCTCGGAGAAGGCAAGAAGGGCTTGGGCTCCAGGGATGCAAATCAATCAGTGAAAAGTGGGTGGTCACACCCAACAACAAAAGGCAAGTAGAAAAGTAGGGTATGCATTGACAAACATTCAAAATCAAACAGTTTGATTTCTTGCAAGATTGCATCTCACAAGAGAGAAATTGCAATTGTGTACATTCTGAATTCATGATCAAATGTGATGCGGACCTTCGATTAGGTCGCATATTCTCCACAAAATTCCATTCTGAAGCCCCTGAAGATATTTACATTGATTTTACTTGGTATTAAACATCATTGCACTGCTTCATTTTTCTACATAAAAATTTCCAAAATTGCATGGCTTTTCTTTTTATAAAATTGTGATATAGCTAAACTAACAATTATTCACAATAAGATTTAACCAAATTTGGCTATAGATCAGGTATGAAAGTAGAAAATTCTAAGAATCCTTTTTATATTAGCTACCTGTTGGAACTTCTTGTAGAAATCTGGCGATTTTTTTATTTTATTTTTGTCGAAATCTGGTGAATTGGGACCATTCTTTTCACAAAATCCTTTGTATGTGTAGAAATCATAGTTTCCAGTATGAAAAATGCAAAAATGGACCACAGAAAATAATATTAGACTACACTTCAAATTGCTGTATTTGCTTAATAAATCAAACTTGATGTAAAAATTCAATTACCCCAAAATTGCATTTTGAAAAATTGCATATGAAAAGTGTACAAAACAAACTACTGTTAGTCCAGTTATAGTTATGGCTCTGCCCCTTATAGCAAGTTCAAACCAGTGTTGGCTGGTTATTGAGTTTTTACCCAGTTATCAATCCGGTTATCAATAATCTACTCGTCAATTATTGATAACCTACCAGCTGGTTTTTTTTTTTGGACACCTGGTTCAATTGATAATTGCCTGTTTCCAAAAATCTAATAACCTACCCAGATGACCTGATTATCACCCAGGTAGGTTATCAATCTTTAAACACGAATTCAAAAATTTTAAGAACAGAAAAAAGAAAATTAATTGAAAAATACCCTTTATAATCAACCAATAATCGGCAAGATAATGGGCGGTTATCAATTGGTTATTTGATAGCCTACCCTTATGCATAACTGATGGTTATTACTCAATCTTTTTATAACCTACCTAGCAATCAAAAAATTGATATTGATATTGACAACCTGGATAGTCGCATTCAAAAATTCAAAAAAAAAAACCTACCCGGCGATTATCAGAAAAAAAACAATAATGGAGTGGTCATCACCCAAAAGACAATTTAGCCAGATTTGGCTATTAAAAATTACTCGGAAGAAAGGGGAAAAAAAAAACATCCTTCTATTTGTATTGTTTTTGGCTAACCTACGAGAATGTTATAGGTAGAGAAATTGATAATTTTCTTTTTTTTCGAAAATTCAGCGAGTTCAACTCTAGAAAAAACTTGTTTCTTGCCATTTTGATTTTTTAAATCGCCATTTGCCAAATAATCCAAAAAAAAAAAAAAAGAAGGGGGAAAGGTTCACCACCTCCCCGTTCAGAAGAAACGAATTCACACACTGTCAGAGTAACACCAGGTGAGCATTCCACAGTTCTGGAATCTTCAGGTGTCCTGTCTCTTCGTCGCTGCCCATTCGCCTCTTAGATTCTGAGCTGTTCGTCCTTGCTCCCGCCGCTTCTCTCGCTCTCTCTGGTGTTCTTCTCTCTTGTTCTTCTGTCTTTTGTAGAAACCTACATTGCTGCTGAGAAGATAGATACTCAAGCAATCCAGCTCCAAATCTCAGAACTCCTCTTATCTCCTTTCCTGTCTTGTTGAGAAAGCTACAGGAGTTTTTCTCCCAACTTCTGCCACAATGTTTTGCACCCATGGATTCCACAACTTGGGAAGTAGCACTAGAATTTGAGCTTTGGGCTTCCCAGCTGCAGGATTCAGATTCATGAGGGAATAGTACCATTCCCCATCTGCCACAATTTTTGCACACCAACCTATAATTTCCAGAAGTACCAAGAGAGTTTTCAGATTCCAGTTGCAGGCAGTATTGAAATGAGGGAATAGGACCATTCTTCCTCAACCTCTGCAGATGGGTTTCAATAGTTTCTCGAGTGTTGGAAGAAATTTTGATAATATTAGGGCATTTGACTCAAATCTTTGATACCTATGAGCTTCTTTGTATTTCTGCTTGTGAAGCAAGTTTTCTTTTAACTTGTGAGCAATGAATGATCAGTTGGGTTGAGGAATTGTAAGGATTTAAAGCTTTCTTAAGGGCATGATGAAGATCAAGGCAGAAGCATGTACAAGAAGAAGAAGAAAGGAGCTTCAATCTACAGTTCTGGAGTCAGCAACACACTTTTTCTGACTACAGCCATGGGTAAGAAGATCCAGACACAGAGAACCACCCATGTATATATCCCTCCCCGTTCCTTCCTTCCTTCCTTAGCTTAGTAACAAAGATCTCGTTGAAGATTAGGGTAAGGACACGTGATCAGATGCTAGTGTTTGAAAGCAAAGAAAAAGAATGGTAACATAGCAAGCAGAATGTCTTACAAGGTCTATGCCTGTCTCTCATACTTTGCATCGGGTGAACACAATTCTGGATTTAGGGTTTGAAGTTGTTTGGAAGCACAGACAATCCAGTGGATGTGCATTATGCACACAAATGCAAAGTTTCTTCTTCTTCTTCCATAGTCCCCTTGTAGTTAGTTCTTCAATCACAAAGGCAACAAGCTGCAAGGAGTCAAAACTTCTGTCAATTTTTCTTACTACTTGAACATATCCAGATATTTGAAAGGTGGGACAGCAGCAATCATGACTTTCTAAAGCGATTAGATGCAGCAGAGGTTTTGTGCATTCTTTTGATGTTTTGGAAATCTCATGGACACAGTGAATCATATGTATGTGAGCAGTGGCAGAACCATGTTGGCAGAAGAACCAGGTCTTACAATGGCAAACTTCAAATTCCGAATATGGAAGATTTTATGTCAAGATGAACAAAGTGGTAAAATCCACCACATCTTCTTTTGTTTCTCCATTTTGTTTGTGTATTCTAAGTTGATTTCCTTTTTTCTTTTTCTTTTTTGCAAGACTCTCTAGGTTGTGCATATGAACCCACCCTCATCTCTGATTCAGGTTTTTTTACTTGTTGATTTATAGGATGTGAAGCAAGCTATTGTTCACAAAGACTGTGAAAAAAAGTGTGATGAGTTGAGCAGTGAGCTTCAAGATTGCAAAGTCCAGATCAACACCATGAAGCTCACTGATACCCACTGCAGCACCACAAATGATGGTTTACTTCTCAAACTTCAAGCACAATTTAAAAAATTTCCTCAAAGTTTTAAACCAGCAAAGTTATTTTGTGCTCCTCAGTTTGCAAACTGTCAATCTGCAAGTTATTCTCTAGTCTCTTCCAGTATCTGTTTTCTCTTCCTCTCTGGTGCTATCTCTATATTACTGTTCTTTTATCACATTGTATTGTGACCTTTCTCGTGTGGGAAAAAATGGGGTGACATGAAGGTCATCTGGAGACTACAAGGCCAAATTCTGCAAAGTTAGGGCTTTGCAATTGCTTGCCAAAACCCGGGTCCCCTCCATATGCAGGTCCTTTTGTCAGTGTAGCAACCAATGACTTCAATGGTGGGAAACAACATGAGCCCCAGATGTTTGAAGAGCACCTGAAGAGTGTGCATCCACGCCTTGTCAAGCGAGTTGAACCCAAGAATTTCACATCCACTCCTGAAAAACTCATGAATTGTTGCATGTAAGTGTTTATCAGGTTTTGAGCATGGTTTGTTGCATCAAAGTGTTGTTGGGTTTCATATAGGGTAATGCCCTGGCAGCAGGACAACACACCTGCGAACTAAGGGCAGAGCCCAAGGTTGACAGGTGTAATGCCATGCTGTCCTTAGTACACCCTTAGCTTGCAGATGTAATGCCCTGCTGCCAGGGCATTACCCTGCATACAAACCATACAGAGGGATTCCTGCCAGTACATCGGCCATTACACTTTCCATAATGCCTGCTGTGAAATGCCTCATTTTGCCCACCACCCAGGTTTTGATAAACATGGATTGTTACATGTAAGTGTTGATGGGTTTGAACAAGGATTGTTGTGTGCAAGTGTTGATGGGTGTTGAAGGATTGTTGCATTAAGTGTTGTTAGGTTTTGAATAAGGATTGATGCATTAGGTGTGATTCTGAACATGGATTGGTGTATTAAGTGTGGGGTTTTGGTCATGGATTGTTGGATGTAAGTGTTGTAGGGTTTTGAACATTTGGTTTTGAGCATGGATTGTTGCATGTAAGTGTGGGGTTTTGAGCATGCATTATTGCATGAAGTTTGGGTTTTGAGCATGGATTGTTGCATTAAGTGTGGGGTTTTGAACATGGATTGTTGCATGTAATTGTTGCGCTTTGCTCAATTTTCCAACAAGAACTTGCGCCTTTTTCACTTAATGAAACACCAATGTCATTTGGCACATGAAATTTTGAGGTGGATCAAAATAGATACTTAATTTACATTCACAAAATAATCATATGCTTTCAAATGTAGCAAGGAAAAATACAAACATGGCCCACAAGAAGCCCCAGAAAGCTCATGTGATAGTAAGCCACATAGCCAGAAGGCTGCACGTTCTTCAACACCAATGAATGAAAAATACAAACCATGTGTCCAACACAAATATGGGAGCCAATGTATCAATGGCAAAAGATTGAAGGTCTCATGTGGAAGGATTGCTCCACCAAGTCAACGCTATGGTTTCTACAAGCAATATGGTACCAATAATGATACAGCTTTGTTCAATAATTTGCACAACTTGAGGGAATTTTGTAACAGATTTAAGCCTCATGTATTCAAAATGCAACTAATAAGTGTGGGAATTGAATTTGAAGGTTTTGCAGGCCAAGGTGCCAAGACAAGTCATGGATGGCATGACAAATAGACATCGAGGCATGTATCCCATACTCAAGTGTTGTAAATTGTGATTCTTGAGAGGATATTGTCTATATTTATTTTGTGTTTGATTATCTAATTATCTACTGGATTCATATATGGTCTTAATTGCAAAAGAAATGAGTTATTTAAATTTGTGCAACTTCAGTTGCTTGACAAAAAGATGCAATATTCATTGAAGTTTTGACCTTTCATATTTACAAGCACACTTTTGATCCTCCTCCAACTTCATTTTTCCATTCCTTTGCCACTAATACATCATCCATTTGCTGATGTCAATTTTATGTTGCCTTCACTACCTCACCCCTTCCCCCACTTTGTGTTCCCTTGCTCATAAAGCTGAAAGCAACTATGTATAGATAGAACTTAATCCAAACACTTTAAACCAACTCCATAAATGACCTAACCTTTAATTGACATTTGAGCAAAACAGTCCCCATGCAAAGAATGGACCAACTCTCACAAATGTGCTTTTAAAGTCGTGCAGAATGTTGGAATTTTGAACAACCGACTTTGTGGACTTGTAGAGGACGTCAAGCTTAATGTTTTATGTTTTTTTTTTTTTAATTGATGAGAAATGAAAAATTGCCACCATTGAAAGTTTAGACATTTTAGTTTGGAGTAGTTTGAAAAATTGCAAGTTTTTGGAGAGTTGGACAAAAATGTGGCACTTCATTTATTGAAAAGAATTAGTGGTGAATACAAGGCATGCATATGAGTATTGTGAGAAAAAAATTGTCAAAAAAAGGAAAGAGTTGAAATGAATGAATAATAAATTATTAAAGTTGAGGCTATTCAAAAGAAATTTAGAAAAAACCATTGATTTTTATCCTTTTTGGGGCAAATAAAAATCTTGGACAATTTGGGACCATGATCAGAAATGGCACTTCGTCATGTGATTCAACTCCTATTTTCAAAATGCTAAAAGGATTGGGCAACAAAAGTTCTCATTGACGTTCACATCAATGTTGCACAAAACTACCTAAAGCTTCCTATCACATTGGGTAGCTTTAAAAACTCTTAATTGAGCAAATAAAGACAAAAACTTCCATTAGAAGGGTGGGCCCTCCTCAATGACATTGTAACTACAACCCATGTGTGTCAAATTTTGAAGCCATTGCTCCTAGCCAGGAACACTATCAAGAGGCTAAACCAAATTGGTCCTCCATGACATTTAAGGGTTAATTTGTCTTACATTTGACTTTGTAGACCACTTCTCACTTGTCATTTGATGGACACCTTTTGGTCTACTTGTTGCCATGTGCTTGAACATGAGAGAGTCGAATGGTCTATAGAGCATTGGCTTTTAGTGGCTTCAATTACCATGTTTTACCTGCTTTGAAATTCCATAATGAATTCGCATTTTGACATAACATAATGTGATCTACTCTTGAAAATAAGCAAAATCATTAAATCTAAGTTTTATGCAGTTGTTGTGTCTTTTTGTTGGTTTGGTTTTCGAAGTTGGTTTCTCTAAGTGATTTAATTTTGGAAGTAAGAGAGGACACACTGGAAGGGAAAATATCTGAGGGGGTGGGTTGCATCAATGTTGAGGGATGATAAACTTTTCGTTGCACTATGCATCCTTTAGAGTGTGTGGGGGGGGGGGGGGGGG
>Ga0116231_10003478_pt1 | contig 32737 bp, 24 predicted proteins | sample S1TSphgellanicum_2_FD_89695 | JGI IMG/M metagenome (GOLD analysis project Ga0116231, IMG submission 89695) | Host-associated microbial communities from peat moss isolated from Minnesota, USA - S1T2_Fd - Sphagnum magellanicum MG | ecosystem: Host-associated > Plants > Peat moss > Unclassified... | reverse complement strand
GGGGTCCGTAAGGGAAGGGAAGGAAAGGAGCTGTTGAAGAAACCCTCGTCGTCGTCGTCGTCGCAGTTACCGTTGCGCTTTTCAAACAAATTCGGGCTTCTTCTTCTTCGCTTCGAATTTGCGTCGCGGTGACTTGCATCGCGTTTTGTTGCATTGTTTTGTATTGGTAGTTGCGCACTTGTGTTGTTGCATTTGTTGCTGTTGTTGGCGTTACGAGGAATCCATTGATTACTTATACCACAACTACTCCTACAACTACTTCACACTGTCTCTTCATGTTGCACCAAATCCTCATTCCTGCTGTTTGATGCTTCCTTGTTTGTTTTCATCTCACAACAACGGTCGGTCCGCTTGTTGGTTGTAAAATTTCTTCATTTTCAAAGGATCGATGGGTGTAATCTTCTTCATCATCAGCAGCAGCAGCATGCTCAGCTGCGGTTATTGCTGAATATTTTCAACCAAAAAGTTTTCAGAAAGGAGGTTCGATTTTGCTTCCATTTCATTTGATTCAACATAGTTGAGCTTTTTCGTGTTGTGGGTTGGATAGAATTGATGGAATAGTTGTAAACGAGTCACGGCCTTGCTTTGCTTGCTGCTGCATTTGATGCGAATTTCTAGATCTGTGTTGTGTGGTAGATCTCGGTGTTGGGTCGATGACACTTTCTTCTTCTTCTTCTTCTTTTCCCTCTTCAGGTGAAGAAATTTCTGGTCGAGAGTGTGATGAGGGGTGTGACATTCTGTTATGCTGAGTAGCAAGCATTGTTAATGCTGTTGTTGTTGTAGTCGTGGAACAACAATAGCTTCGAGGTCTAGTTGAGTTTTCCAGTTTGTGTGACCACGAGAAAAGTTTTGTTGCAGAAATTCATTCAAGCAATAGCGAAATCCTCCGCTATGCAGATCTCCGAGAAATGAGATACAAAGGAGAAACGCTTAGTCGGCTGTGGTGGATGGAAGCTGAGGAGTTGCAGTAAGATTCTAGTACTGAAGGAATCTTGAGGAGTCGCAGTAGGATTCTAGTACTGAACAAAGCAGTGCCTTTGCTTGGAAGCTGCGGTTTGGTTTTGTTGATGGGTTAGGGACTTGAATGTGAAGCAGCGGCACGGCTGGAAAATCTATCAGAGCTTGCATGAACCACCCCAGGAGCAGGGCAAGCAACTAGAATCAGAGAGAGAGAGTGAGAGAGGGAGCTGGGAAAAAACAAGATGGTGAAGGGGGCATCAAACCTCCGGCTTTTCTTCCCAAACTCTGCAAAGAAAGATGCCACTGCTGGCGACAAAATTTCTCCTCATGATGCATCCGTGACCATGGATGGTCGAGTTCCTCTTTCTCCTCGAACCAACATTGCTGCTGGACCCGGTGCTCAGCAGCAACCCAAAATGGAGCTTCTAGCAACTCCGCGGGGGAAGAAAGGAGGAGGAGGCCCAGGATCTTCAGGACTCTCATCTCACAAGTTCCAGCACTGCGAGAACGTGGACAGTAACAGCAATCTGAGCTACACAGCAGCAGCAGCATCCACTCCTGATGGCAAGCAGCTGCACTTCCCTCCTCCAGCTACCCCCAAGAGCAATGTCAAGAAAAGGCTTGGCTGGAACCCAAAACAGCAATTGCCAAATGAGCAGGACTCAGGTATTTCTGCTGCCATGTTCTGATCATCACAAGCTCTTTCTAGCAAGAAGATCTCATCCAGGAACTGTTCAGGGGAACTGTGCCTGAGATCTGATTTGTGAGTTTTTTTCCCTGAATGCACACAGGTGGTGCAATGTCAAGATCTCAAGCAGAAGCAAACAACCCCGTGTCAGATTCTGCTTCCTCAACTTCCTCAGATGTCAGTACAACGGCATCTTTGAATGGGAGCAGCAGCAGTTTGCAATCAGTACATGGAATAAGCAGCAGCAGTGCTGACAATTCTCAAAGTACACCCAGAACACAGCTACAATCTGGAACTCCTAGCAGAGGTGTTCCTAAACTGGGGAGGTTTGGAGCAGTACCAAGCCCCATGTCAGGAAACCCAAAGGCCATGGCAGCAGCAGCAGCTCAAAGAGCTGTTGGAACAATGAACCCACAGGCAACAAAGGTGGCTGCAATGCATCAATCTTCAGAAGCACACTTTGAGCTGCAAGAGGATCCACACTTCTGGACTAGTCATAATGTACAGGTGAGTGACTGATTACAGCTTTCTGTGAGCTATGGATGATGCCAAGTTCTGGAGCTTCACATTAATGCCATCCTCTCAGTATAGACCACATTATCATGCTAAACTCAAGGACTCTTGCTGCCTTGTATTCGTTTCACTTTTGTGTTTGTTGTGGATCTTTTCTGCAGGTGTTGGTACGAGTGCGGCCAATGAGCAATTCTGATGCAACAGGGCATAGCAGCTATGGCACATGCTTGAGACAAGACAGTGCTCACACCATCACCTGGATTGGACAGCCACAGACACGGTTTACATTTGATCATGTTGCTGGGGAATTCATCACTCAGGTGCAAATCATTCATGCAATTGATGATGGGTTGCAAAATTTTGTGCAAGATCCCAGTTCTTGCATTGTGCATGCTAGCAAAATCTTCTACAAGATGGCAAACTTATTGCATTATGTGTGTGATTGCAAACCTTCTTAAGATGCCAGCTTTTTGTGTTTTGTGTGCTTGCAAAATCTTCTAAATGTCTGTCTGGAGGTTGCTTAAGAGGGAGAGATTCGTTGGCAATACAGGAAAACCTGTTCAGAGTTGCGGGATTGCCGATGGTGGAAAATTGCATGGCTGGTTACAATAGCAGTATGTTTGCATATGGCCAGGCAAGCACTTCTCACCATTTTGACTACAGCTGGTCCAAGAATGTGAACCTACAATCCTTTGTGGTTGTTGTTCTTTAGCCAACAATGAAAATATTGGCGAAACTTCCTGGAGTGAAACATAAGAACCTTGCAGCAATTCTCTCATTCAAATTGAACAGTCCTCAGCATGGTGTACTCTGATGTGGTATGGTTTGTCTGGGTTGAGTGTGGTGCAGACAGGCAGTGGCAAAACACACACAATGCTTGGAGACATTGACAATCTTGCCTACCGACCAAGCGAGCAGCGGGGAATGACACCCAGAATCTTCGAGTACATGTTTAGTAGAATTCTAACAGTATGTTGCAATGACCCACCACTCTTGTAGCCCAGTTCAACTTCCACATTCTTTGAGATGTAAATCATGTGTGTAATTTCTTGACCCACAGATCAGAAATCTTTGATCATGGGTATAGTAAGGAAGCAGCATGTGTGTGGCAGGAGGAACAAGAGCGAGAGCATGAGCAGCTGAAATATATTTGCAAGTGCTCCTTTCTTGAGATTTATAATGAGCAGATCACTGATTTGCTGGAGCCCACTTCCACAAATTTGCAGGTATGATGACCATCATCTCTTCCTCTAGAAGATTTTTTTCCCTCCAAGCTTCTCCAGCATGTATGAAAGTACATCATATGAAGGTATACCATCATGCTGGATAAGTTGATCACACACTCAAAAGGATTGTTATGGTTTTGACCCAACAACAGATCCGGGAAGACTTGAAGACAGGAGTTTATGTTGAAAATCTGCGGGAAGTTGAGGTGACTTGTGTCCAAGATGTGGTGCAGCTTCTTGTGCAGGTGAGTATTATTGAGCCCCACAACAAAATTTCTCCACAATTACACACAGTAAACCTTCTGTATCCTCCTCAGTTAGGCAATTTTTTCTATGCACTATTTACCTTTCTGGTTTGTGCATGGAGCAGGGAGCTGCAAACCGGAAAGTTGCAGCAACAAATATGAACAGAGAAAGTAGTCGATCACACAGTGTTTTTGCCTGCAGTGTTCAAAGCACGGTATGTATATGTGCAGCACATCAAGTTGACTTGAAACCTCTTGGCAATGACATCCTAGAGAAGTCCCTGCACAAAACCCAAGTATGTTAAACTGCATGTAAATGAAAGATACAAATTTCCTATCTGACAACTCTTCCCTTCTGTTTGCAGTGGGAAAGCAACTCACTTACCAATGTTCGCTATGGTCGTTTAAACTTGGTGGATCTTGCAGGATCAGAAAGGTCATTGTCTTCTGCTCTTGGTGCTGCTCCCTTTCAAGCTTTGATTTGCTCAATACAGGGTCTTCTTTGCTTTGCTTGCATCTGTTGCAAGTTGTTTTTCTTTGAGTTTTTTTCTGGTTTGGATTTTCCAATCTTCTGTTGGGTGGGCTGTCCTTAAAAAGTGCTCATTTATAGTTCCTTCTCTCTACTATGTTTCTATTATTGCAGCAGAGATCTGTGATAGTTTTGCTACTAGGTCTCAGTTGGAAATGGGTTTTTTGCTTTCAGGCAAAGAACCTCAGGTGCAGAAGGCGACCGCTTGAAGGAAGCTGCCAACATCAACAAATCTCTCTCTACTCTTGGGTATTCTTAAATAAAAGCTCTGATTTTGCTGCAGACTCCTTTTTTGATCAAGCATGCTTCTAGTAAAATTATTGCAATTTGTTGGGCACTTTGACTGAATCTCAGAGTAAAATTTATGTATTATTGATCTCTACTGCATGACTTGAGAATCTGCAGTGGAGGATGGGATCTAAATTGGTTGTTTGCTGATAATTGTTGATGGCAGGTTGGTGATTATGATCTTGGTGGATGTAGCTAATGGAAAACAGCGCCATGTTCCTTACCGTGACTCAAAACTGACTTTCCTTTTGCAGGTATTTGGTTGCTACCCTCTTAATCTAGTGACTTTTGTATGCATTAAAGATGAGACTCTACTACTGCACCATTCTAAACCAGAAAGATCCACTGCTGTTTTTCATCTACCAGTCAGACCAGCTTTTTTTTGCATGGAAACATTTTCATTCTATAATCATGATTTTGAAATGCTACTCAGAGTTGCTGAACCTAACCTTCAGATATTTATTTTGACTGCAGGATTCTCTTGGAGGCAATTCTAAGACAACAGTAATAGCAACAGTCAGCCCTTCAAATAGGTAGTTTCAAGTACCATTTCCCAAAACACCATCTTTTCAGGAATACAAGCTCTGTGCACAAATCACACTGCAAATCTGTTGTCTCATTTTAATCTTTGTATTTTTTCATATTGTGTGTTCACCATCTGTGTTGGTTCACAGCAATGCAGCTGAGACTTTGAGCACACTGAAGTTTGCTCAGCGTGCAAAGTTCATCCGTAACAATGTATGCTCCTGAACATCCTCGCTTTCTCTTCTGCAAATCATCTGAAACAATGCTTGCTTGTTTACAACTATGTTGCTCAAATTCTAACATAAATTCCTTTCATTACCAATGTATCCATGTTGACTTAATTATGGGTGTGATCGGCTCAGGCTGTCATCAATGAAGATGCATCAGGTGACATTGCTGCTTTGCAACGAGAAATTCAGCAACTGAAGGTATCAAAATGCAAATTGCCAATGTTCTTTTTGAACAGAAAATGGTTTGATTCCTTTGGTTTTTTTTGCATCAGTTTTCCATCCACATTTGCTCAATTCATAAGTTGTAAACCCTGTAACAGGAAGAGGTGAGCCGATTGCGTCGCCGAAGCATCTCAACAATGGTTAGATATGAAACGGAGCCTGGTGCTTCAAATCCAGGGTTGAGCACAAACGCTGCACTTAAGAAGGTACTACCTTTCCTACCTACCCATGATTTTCAACTGGTCTTGAGTTCTGAGATTCTTCATCTATTCGATATAACATAGAAGATCATGTGAAGCTGGATTTGAGAATAATGGATTCAGGTTTTTGGAATTATGTCCATGGTCAGATTGAAGCTATGGAGGTGCTGTTGGCTGGTGCCTTGAGAAGAGAAAAGTCATTTGAAGCTGCCACCAAACAAATGGCTTCTGAAGTGAAGCAGCTCAATTCCTTGGTATGTACATCCTGCTCTAAACATTTCTCTTCCTATGTGATGGAGGAAACAGACAAAGAAGAGTCTAATGTTAGTTATTCTGGAACCCAACAGGAAAAATTGAGCAAAAGTGATTCACGCATCTCTGGATCTGAACTTTACAGTTGCTCTGATGCACCCCACTTCTTGAGTGTTTGTCCTTTTGAAGGTAGCTACATAAGTGGTCTAACCTGCAGGTGCAACAACGTGAGCAAAACACGCAAAGTGGGAAAATGATACTTCGCTTCAGGGAAGACAAAATCCAGAGACTTGAATCACTGGTGGAAGGGAAGCTTACTGTGGACTCATATTTAGTAGAGGAAAACAGAAGACTGAAGGAGGAGCTTCAGCTTGTGCGGAGCCAGATTGATCGCAATCCAGAGCTCACAAAGTTTGCAATGGAGAATATCCGCCTTATTGAGCAGTTGCAGGGGTAAGTAAGTAAGGCCACTGCAAATTATATTCATCATATTCTTCTGCAGATAATTTGCTTCAGAGATGAATTGAAATGGGCCTTGATGTGCAGGTATCAAGAATTTTACAACAATGGAGAAAGGGAAACTTTGTTGGAAGAGATTTTGAATCTTCGAGATCAGGTCTGTGAACAGAAGACCTTGCCTTTGAAAACCTTCTGAGCAAACTGGAAAGGGACTACTATGAGGGAATAAAAGGAATGACACTATCAACTGTGGATTGATTTCAGGTGCTGGAAATCATGGATGCTAAGCTTGCACTAGAACAAGGTGCTGTAGCACTCTCAACAACACAGGTCTATTCTCTAAACCCAAGCCAGCTTACATGAAATAAATACCTGGAACATAAAACCAGTGTTTTTTGATTGGTTCTTGTGAATTCAAATTTGCAGGCTGATAGCTACCGAAGAGAGCTGGAGATCTGCTGCAACGATTTAAGCACTTGCTTGGATGCCAATGCTCAGAAGACAAAGTAAGAAGATCTCAGGACACATGTCACATAGCTTGTTAACTTTCACCCATGTCACATAATGTGCTTGTCAACTGATACTTGTCATTTACACAAGTCAATATGCCCTGTTCTCCATGTTGCTTGATTTCCAGTCTGCAACTGTTTCCTGATCCTGCAAATGAAATGCTACAGACAAGTGGAAGAGCTTCAGTCAAAAGTTGAACAGCTAAGTGCAAGATGTGCTGAGCAGCAGCAGGAACTGGAGTTGCTGAAGGTGGTGAAAAAGATACTCTTTTCAATATGCTTGATGGTGTAGAACATTATTCTTTAGTATGCCACTACTTTGTCTGAACTACAATGCATTTCTGAAGGGGCTTGCCACATTTCCCACATTGCTGTGTGTTCTGTTGTCAAAATCTCTTTATAATATTCCACTAAACTGGAGATGAATTGATGGTGTCGGCAGGCTATACCAGTGCCAGAAATGGGGCAAATTGATGAACTGCAGCTGGAAAGGGCAGTGCACTTACAAATTATTTCAGATCTGAGGGCACAATTACAGCAGGTCCCTCCATTGGTCCTCCTTGGAATGCCAACATTTTTTCTTCATGCTTCTTGCTGAACCTATTGCATAAAGTACACCTGAACGCATGTCATTGTTCTAAGCTTCTTGTTTCTTGTTAGCAGAAAGAGGAAATTTCTGGACTCCAGCAAAGCAAAAACGCATGTCATTGTTCTAAGCTTCTTGTTTCTTGTTAGCAGAAAGAGGAAATTGCTGGACTCCAGCAAAGCAAAAAGGATATTGTAGTTGAAGATGCAAATCAGGGTGATGATAGCTTCACCCAGGTAATCACTAAAGCTTCAAACATTCCTTCAACCCCCTAAATAACAATGGAAAATTGCATATTCTCACCTGTCACTTCGCCGTGTACAGATGTCTCATGACCAGCCTACATCAACAGAATTGGAGCTTCTTATGACATCCCACAAAGTCAATGCTGCTGTGGCAGAGAAAGAACTTTGTCTCTTAGATAACTGACACAACTCTATCTATAAACACTCCATCCATGTTGAATTCCTACATCAAGGAATACAATGATCTGTACTACTTACCACTGGAAGAAGGTGCTGTCCACCACCACCATCAGACAAAAGTATCATTGTCATCTGCAGACAGATACTGCACACTGGCCTGCTGCAGCTCCAAATGCTCCAACCTGCCGCCCAGTTGATGCTTTTTTTGTTGTACAATAGTAGGAAATATTTTAGTTGGGTTTATTATCAGCCAACAATATAGCTCTGCATATTTCATACCAATCAGGTAGTGAAACAGAGATCTGATCATAATTTGTATGACCAGTAGAGATCTCTCCAAGAGAGTTCAGACTCTAGACACTGAAAAAACAGCACTTGATGAATTGAGACTGCACTTGAAAACTATGGTGTAACAACTTTGAAAGCCCAATGCTGCACATTGAAGTTCTATTATGAACAAGCTGGACAAATGAGAAGAAAAGACTGTCTGGCGCTGACATGGTTCAGGATTGCAGCCATTTGAACAAATGCATATCTGGGTTTCTGGGTTCCAAGATGTTCCATGGACTGGTGGGTTGGTATAGTAGGAAGTTCCCAATAGAAAACTGTTTCCTGTATGGTGTGCACTCGTGGGTTCAGGGTAGTTGGAATGCGAAGAAGGTACAAGATGTTCCAAGATGATGGTGGAGAAACAAAGTTAAGTGTTTAAATTGAAACAGCGACCTGAATGGGCACAAAGACAAATGCATTTTTACCTTCAAATGGGTCTTTAAAGAAGGGATAAAGAGTGGTGATGATGATGATTATAAGTGCAGAAAGGTGACATCCTAGTCTCCTTTCAAACGGTATGAAGGTGAATTCTCCTCCAGAACTTGAGTTCATCTTGATAGCAAAAATCCATGGAACCTGTCTCATATAGAGTAGCTACATGAACCTAGCCTTGAATTATGTTTCATCATTGAAGGCATTGTTAATTCTCCAATAAGGGTGGGTCTATGGCAAATAACATTGACTCACGCAATATAAGATTTTCTTTCATTTCTTTGAAGATTTGGATTCTGTAGTTGGACCACCACGAGGTGAACACCCCACATGCCTTTTTGTTGCACAACCTACAAATAACGCATAGGTTAGTAAATCATGTATGGATCATATACATAAGCTTCTTAATGTGAATGTTATCTTTTGAATATGCATAAAATGCTTGGAACTACTAGAATAAAATTATCAATTTGCGACTATAATTTGTGATCATAAATAAATTGCAATCAACACATGTAATTAAAAATCCATTAGTTGCATAAGTGAAATTATATTTAACATCTAGTTGTAAATGATGATTCATCATGATATCAACACATTCCACATGGATGATGTATATGGTCAATATATATGATCTCATTGAGTAACCATTCATATGCAATTTGCAACCAATCCCCATTTTTTGAACTAAAATAGAGCCTGTTGACACATTGTTATTTAACATAATTAAAATTTGCCACGTGGAATTTAACAATTCATTTTTTAAATTTCAATTTATGTAGGTAAGTAGGTATGTAGGTGGGTAGGTAGGTAAATAAGTAGGTATATTTTGTTTAGTACTCTAGGTGCTTTTGTATGTATGTACTTGTATGTAAGTAAGTATGCTAATATGTAAAGAGTTGGTTGGTCAATAAAAAAATTTATTTAATTTTATGTTCAACCTTTACGGTCAAACCTTTTTATTGACTCATTTCAAATGTCATGTTCTTTTTAATGTTGTTTGTGCCTCTTTATATAATTTACCAAAACGAAATGGAAAACAAAACATATGAGATAAATTTTATAGTTGTAACCTAGTTGTAAACTATAATTAGATGTGCATAAAAAACCTTTTACTCCCAAATAAAAAAAAGATCTTGCTAAAAAAATTACCTACTTAAACCTTATCTATTTACCTACATACCCCACTTAACCTATTAACCTACTTCCTTAACTTACCAACCTAATTAAGATAGGCATATATATATAATTAACTTAAAATATTACCTACCAATTAATACCTAGCTTAACCTATTACATATTAATCTAATTTACTACCTACTAATTAACCTAAGTTAAACCTTGGTTAAACATTCGCCAATTTAAAACTTGGCTAAACATTGGATAAACAAAACATTGGTTAAACTAAAACTTGACTATGCATTAGCTAAACTAAAACTTGGTTACACATTGGTTAAATAAAAATTTGGTTAAAGATTGGTTCAACCTTTGTTAAACTTTGATTAAATATTGGTTCTTCCAATTTTTCAAAATATGCCATGCATTCAAGCACACATGTACATTTTCATCCTTCCACACATGATTACAAAAAATCATTATGCCCAGATTCCAACAACTAAACAATTTACAATGGTGTTTATATATTGATTCTGAAGGGTATGTCCTTTGTTTTGTCTTCTTTTTGTAAGAAAGAAAACATTTTTCGGATGTTCCAAAATCCACATATGCACATTCATATGATCATTAATGTGGTGCTTCCAATTTTCTTTCCTCATCTTATTTTCATAATATTGAATGGTTTGATGAATCAAAAATCTTCATAAGCTTCTTTTTAAAAAAATTATGCATGGTACCATATTTTTTTATGTTCTTCATATATTTCCCTAGTGTTACGGCCACTGTCCAACCAGTTTTGAATCCAAACCTTCAATTGTATTGAAATGTGATTTGCATATTGAGATTTTCATGATTGAGATTCAAAGTCAAATGTTCCATGGGCTAAATTATCATCCTCATGAATGTGCTATGAATGATACCAAATAATCTTCATGACATATGAATATTTGTATAAATGTTTCATGAAATATTTGGCCATCCACCTTTTTTTTAAAATTTGGGATGCCTCAAATCACCATGGCTTTTTTTGGGTCCAAAGTTGCAATGATACATACATTCATTAAAAGCACAATGTTATTGACTTCAATATTTTGTATTCACATAGAACCCAATTTCAAATGCATTTATTTTCATGTAAGCACTTACTAGTGATGACTAATGTGATTATCAATTTTTGGGATTTTCAAGTATTATTGGTTGGTCATAACACCATTGTATGAATTAACATGATGCATTTTTTGTAAGCCCTATTGACACATTTGTGTGCAATAATTTAAATTAACTTTGAATTGCATTTTGTTAAGGTTATCATGGATATTCAATGTTTTCAAACTAAAATGGGTAGTTGGTCATTTACATGGTCACAAAGGGAAAGTTGTTAAAGGTTCATTGGATAAATCAATGTGGGGATTGGTTCTTTTAGAACTTTAATTACATGATTAGGCATGTAAGGATTCTAGAGATGTTGGGATTGAGATCGAATAATAAAATTTATAACATTTGACAAAATGTTGAATTTGTTGCAATGTTTAGAGAATATTATCATGCAATAAACTTAAGCAAGGATAATTGAAGTTTTATTAAACTTTTAGAGGTGTGGTAATTTAAGTTGTTCAACAACGACAATCAAGAATGATCTTCAAACATTATAAACATGTAAAGTTAATTTTGAACAACATATCAAATACAATAAATAGTGTGATGGTGTGACAATTGTAAAATGGATTTTGTGATAAACAAAATCTTTGTTTTGTTCATGGATAAGCCTAGGAAGGAGTTAAAAATACATATTGAATTTCAAATTGTGTTACAAGGATGGTTCATAACGATAATAAATCAAACATATGTGGGTTGATCTGAACAAAATGTTCAATTTTGTAATTGAAAGGTAATTAATTAATTGAATTGTGTAAACAATGATAGTGGCCAATGCTTGGAATTAAAAACCATGTCAAAACTATAACTTCATCACCTTCATAAATGTTTTCATAAAATATTTTACAATTGCCATTGATAGCTAGTTTGATTTCAAGCAATATCATGATTGAACGAACATAGGGCATAATTGATGGTACCAAGCATGAGGATGATCAAATTTTGGACATGGTGGGCCAGGTTTTATGCAAAGGTGCACAACATGACTATATGCATTTATTTCACAAAGTTGTTGGGTCATGGTTAATTCATGGATAATTTATAAATGGGAGTTCATGAGCACATGATCGAAACATGTGTGTGATTTGCACATCTCTTTAACAGTGGTTGAGGTCATAACATTACACTCATTTGGATCTATTGTATTGTCATATAGTTCATGTTCTAAACATAATCTTTCTTGTTGGCAATGCATGTGTGTTCAATTCCTCGTGTGTCAAAAGATGTGTTTTTTCCTTGGCTTTATAACCAAACAACATAAATTCAATTTGTGAAATAAATAATTGTGTGATTAATTTTATGTTTTTTATTAAGTTGTGTAGGTTATGGAAGAAAAACATGGGACATTCATTTCCTCCTTTCTAGATCATCTACACTATCACCAAAGATTTGAAAAATATGCTTTCTTACATTTTAAAATGAAATTTACATAGAGATTGACAAAGGGTCTTGTCTTGGAGATTGGCAAGGGTTGCAAATTTTAATCATAGCTTGGTGGGCCTTACTTGGCAAAATAAAAAAATGGATTCCATTTAGTTAAACAAATGTAGCAACTCACACAAATTAAAATAAAGGTTAGGCCATTAGAATTGAACATTTTGTATTGTTTGAGTAATTTAAAAGCTTTGATTAATGGTTACACATTCACAAAAGTAATTATCCAAAGTCATACTATATGGTGTATTTTTATTTTAAAGCAAATTTTCTTTTAAATTTATAATGTTAATAACATGAAATAGCCATTATATAGGATATTATGAAGAGAATAAACAAAAATAAGGGATAACAATTGAAATCAATATTGTTCCATTGTTTGACCCATGTATTAAAAAAAAAATCAATTTCATCAACTTCAACCAATTTATGTGCAACATATATGTTTCTAAAACTAATTTTTTTCTATGTTTTTTATTTTTTTCCCCACTCATTTAAAAGGATGTTAGTTTTGATTAATGACATTGTTTTTGGAAAAGGCCATTGGTTCATGATTTAGGAATTTGATATTGCACTAGACATTTTGTTAATAGTTTGAAAATGATGGATTAGTTATGTGTGTGGTGTCAAGAAAATACATTTATCTAAACTTAAGCAAAAATAATTTGTTGAGTAAAATTCAAATGGATAATCTTGGTTTCAAAATCTACTAAATGATAATATTATTTTTGGTTAACAAATATTGTCATACAACTTCAAAAATTGAATATAAAATTAAATTTTTTATGTAACCAATGAAAAGGCTTTGGGGTTTACTTTTTCAAGTTTCAATTTTATGGTTAGGGTTATTGCATTTTGAATACCCCAAGTGCATAATCATTATCGATGTGTAGAGACAATATAAAACCCATTAACATGTTTTTTATTGCTTAAAAAAATTATATAAATGACCAACTAAATCAATCCCAATACAATTTAAAAACTAACATTAATTAAATTAATCAATTTATTAATTAATTCAATATGGCTCAAGTTATGACAACTTTTGTGAAAGTTATGTTAATGATTTAAAGTTTCCTTAGATTTATGCCAAGGATTTTTAGTTTTGTTCGAGTTATGTGGAATATTTTGAATTTTGCCAAAGTTTTATTAAAGATTCTGAATTTTGTCATAGTTATGCCAATGATTTTCAATCAATAATATTTGCAATTAGCTGAAGATTGTGTAGAAGTTGATAATCGAGTTCAAGAAAAAATTAATAACAATTATCAACAATTTAGATAGGTCATAATGGAGGGTTTAATGTACATGCTTGTTAACCCAATTTTGGAGTATGTATATAGTAATTGGTTAAATCAGTGTGATAACTAGTGAACTCATATAACTTAAGGTTATTTTAGTTTTTTGGTTAACATGTCTTAAGTTAACTAGCCTATTATAAGAATTGGTAATTAATTTGTTATAATAATCAGTTGATTAATAAAACAAGTTTATTTGAACTTGTGACTAGTGATTTTTTATTTTGATTTTGAAGTTTATACTGGCTAGTGCTTGTTTAAATTATAATAGCACTATGAGTTGGTATAATTATGTGGACTTAGAAATAGAAAGGGGGTCTTTAATTTTTTGCAACTTTTGAAGAGTTTTTTAATTTTTAAATCATGTTTATTTTTATTTTCCTTGAATTTTTTTAATTTATAAAAAAATGCAAGCTTGAAAAATGTTGTTTTTGATGAACAAGTAAAAAACCACAATATTTTTTGTGTTTTAATACTTAGATTTAGATGCAACCTATTGATAATTTTAGTAAACTAGAATTAGAAATTGGAGGTGAAAATGTGAAATTAAAAAGGACATAAAACACCCTTAACAATGTTTTACTATATCACAATTGCAATTATGCAAAACAAGGTGGACATTAACATTTGGTTCATAAGTCATATTGTCAAGACTTCACTTTTCATTATGGTCTAGTTTCAAAAGATCATGACACCAACTTGAAAGGATGCAAAACTTGAAAGGAGTTGATGGATAATTTGAGTGGGATAATCGAATTAATTTTTTATGTTGGCATGTAAGTAGAAAAAATCAATAAAGTGCATGACATGTGTTTATAAAGACAATCAGGTCAAATTGAAAAATTAAAACTCTAAACTCAATGGTGAATGGGGAAGGTGATTTTTTTTTTGTAGTAATAAAAAATAATTAAATGGGTAATTCTCTTTGTTCTTGCACAAACTATCAACTTTGTAATAATTTAAAGGCGCCAAGTTTGAAAACCTTTCATTGATAACCAAGTTGGGCCTTCTTTTTTTTTTTTTTTCCATAAAATGCTTCAACCTTAATCATTCAAGCTTTTTAAGATTTTGGATATGAGTTTGAAAGTTGAATTTTGAAATATTTTTATTTGATCTCCTTTGGCAGAAAGGGTAGTGATGAACATTTATAAATTATGAAAATGAAGGATAATAATGTTCAAGAGATTGATATAGGTTTGAACTTGAAAGCTTCAATTTTGAAATTTCATATTTTACTTTCATGGGTTTTGTGGCATGTCCTTTTTTGATTGAAGTGAAAAAGCAAACAAAGCATGCAATAGTAATTATATGATTGATAGATAAGAATATCAATTGCTTGTTGATGAAACATTTAATGTGTTTCTTGTGCCTCTTTTTGAATTTATTTTAATGTTTATGTTTCTAAATATGAATATTGTTTTATTAATAGTTTTTGTTCTAAATATGTATTAGATTATAACGCAAATGACGGGAGATGAACTATCCATTAAAGCTCACGCACACAAATCTCACATGATAATTATTAAGGATGTGGTGGTAGAATAATAATGTAATTTATATCATGTCCACAAGAATTAAAATTCAAAATCGTTCGCAAATTTTCATTTCACATTTCAAGATCAACCTACTCAAATAAAAAATTCTCAAAAAATTGAACATTTCATTTAGTGTCCATGATGAACCTTCAAAATGAAAGTTTTCAACATCCTTAAAATTTATGAATGGTCAAATGATGGTGTTCTATAGCACTATGTTGACAATCCTAAATAATTCGTTAATGTTCTCACATGTTTTATTAATGGTACACCAACAATCCTTCATGTCTATCAATGATATTTCAAAATTTGTTAACATTTGATAATATATTATTAATGCACTTGAAAGTTCTATCGATGAAGAAACCAAAATTGAAATAAAATAAAATAAAATAAAATCGATGAAAATATTTAATATAAATTAGATCAATTAACTAAAATAGTTGACTTAAATCCAAAAAAAGAAAAGAAAAAAGATGACTGATCCTAAACACAAGTTACAAGTAAAACACAAAAAATAGAAATAAAAATTGCACATGTGGATCAAATTCAAAATTGCACATGATATAGGTCAAAAATTACATAACTTGTTCAAAACTAAAGGATAAAAAATTGAACATTCATTTTTCCATTAACTTTGTATTAAAAGTTAAACAATTTTTCTTAAAAAGAGGAGATAAATTGAATTGAGTTTTTTTTTTCAATTATTGCAAATAATTATAAAATCTTAAAAATAATTGTGAGGTCATTTTGAATAATTAGAAGATTCTTTTTTTAATCATTAGTATAATTTCACAAAGTTTTCGAATATGTGTTTAATACTTTTAATCAAAGATTTTCATGCCATTAATAGATTTTTAAATTATCAAAATTATTATTATAAAATTTGAATTGATCATCCCAAACAAGAAGATTCCATATGTAAAAGCACAAATATAATAATAATTTGCAAATTTAAATAAAAATGTTACTATACATAAGGATTGTAAAATTATGTGATTAATGTAAAAATTAAATGGCCTTTAGCCCATTACTAGGTGTTTTTCCCCTATGATATATGTAATTATTGATCATTAGTAGGTCTATTTAAATAATATCAATAATTAGGGTAATGACATTCAATGTTAATTAATACAATTATAGTAAATTATGTTCTAAAAATATTCAAATTATCAAAAAAAAAAATTATTTCATTAAAAAACACCATAAATACATTCTATAATAATTAATAAATAGGTAATACATGTAATGAAAAATTAAAATTTGATTAATTTCAATATATTACAATTATTTATAGCATGAAATTAAAAAAATACATGAATGATTAGTTAGCATATCATTAATTTAATTACAACCATGATTATAAACTACTATAAATTATTACATAAAGTTAATAACCTTAATATAAGAACAAATAAAACATCATTAATCAAGTTATTTAAATAATTACGTGTTAAATAAATAATTAAAAACAAGTACATAAAATATTAATATAACTACAACTATAATTAATTATTAATATGCAATGTAACTTCATTTGTATAACAATTCCCATTCTTAGGGGAAAAATGATTACAAAATTATAATATTTTCATTTTATATAAGTAATGTATAAGGCTTGAAAATATTAAATGAAAAAATAAAATTCGGACTAGAGGTGACGAGCACATGTGACCGGAAAGCAACCGAAAGCAGAAAGGAGTTCATCGCTATGCAGAAGCAAGTCACACGAAATCTAAGAACCCTGTTAAAAGATTACAACGAGACTTGAAATGGACCTTCCTATCATCAGCAAGATCGTGTCGTGAGCTCTTCCTTAAGGTATGACCATCCAGCTTTTCTTTGCACGATGGGTCATTTCAATATTATTTTGGTCGTAATACACCTGCAGCGACGCCGTTCAAAACGAGAGCACGAATATTCATGACCTCGTCGATTTCACGTACCACCAACATGTAGTCATTATGTAGGAAAATCATGGAGTCGTTAAAACATGAACAAAATCCAATTCAAAATGATAGACAGTTTCGAAGGACTTTTTGGAGGTATTCGTCCACCTACGAAACATAGTCATATCTGTTGAGAACTCCATAGCCATGAGACCACCGATGACGGGCGGTATTTTCCAGATCGAAACATCATGCACAAGGGGCAAGAGCATAGCTTCGATCAGGCCTCTTTTCCAATTCGTAAAAAACCCGACACCCAGCCGGCAATGCTCATACAAACTTTGGTTCCCTACTTCTGTCTGTTGGCTCATGAACAATTTTGATGGTTAGCCAAGCGGTCGAAAGATGCTTGCACTGTTGCATCGTTGCCATCTCACCTTCCAGAAAGCGCTTCCAAGTGAAGGATCCATGGACATCAGGATTCGCCGTTCCAAGAGATGCATTCTAGGTACTCGACGTCATCTTCGAATCGTTCTCGTAAACCCGGGTAATCCAATTCCCCTCAATTTTCAATCCGGCATTTTGAGAAGCTTTCGATGCTATCGCAACCCCACCTAATTTATAGCCTCCAATGGTTGAACGCTCGTCGACTTCACGCTGGTGCGCACGAAGAAAGATGTCGACAATAACCGAAGGAGGCACGAACAATACGCCAGGGCTACCAGTCATTGGACTTACGATTGCAATCCTAAAATTGTCTTTTACATCTATGGTCTCGTTCCAGCATTCGGATGCATGCATCCACCAACCATGTGCAGTTGGTAATGGATCGGCCGAAGGTCTTCAGCCCCATCCATCAAGCCAACTTTTTGTCACGAATGATGTTCATCAATTCCGGCATGGCCTTGCGCACGTCCGACGGGTTATGACGCCAAATGGCCCAAAGAAAAATCCGGTATCTTTCGCCCCGGATCTGACCCGGGCAATCGACACTGTACCTTCCTTCGTGTAACGGGACGTTGCCCAATGCCTACATGTTGTGCGAAAGGTGGCACTTGAAACAAATGTCGGGTGACTGGGGAATCGAATTACGACAATCCGACCTAAGATGCGGTCCTAGACATTTGAAGCATCGGCGACCATCTAGTAACAAAAGACAATTTTGACTGGGGTGACGCACGTTTCCATCACCGCCATAAACACAACATAGGAGACAATCGAGTTTTTCGGGAGCAACAAATCGATGAAAATTCGTCAGGGTTGTGCGATCTTCGTTCATGAAAGAGGTGAGCACCGTGCCACACGCATTGAGCATTGGCAGTGGCGGGGGGGGGGGGGTTGCTGTGACACCGCTCGCGATTACCGCAAATAGTTGTCGCAAGGTTGTGCGGCGGGAATCAGGCTACACCGTTGGGATTAGCCGTCCACAGCCAAATGAAGATTGTGCCATCGACAATTCTCCATGTCCGTGATCCAAATGTTGGGTTCGGCAAAGGAGGAATCAAAGTGCAAAGCTTCGGCTTTAGATTTCGTGTTGGAAATCACTCTGCTGATACCCGGTCGGCCGTCACGAGCGAGTCGACTTGACTCTTGGTGCAGAGCAACAAAAGATCTAAAAGATCCGCGATGAATGACGAGCCTGATAGACGGATAGTTGTACCCACAATCGATGACCTCGGTGGCCACCATGATGCGCTTCGCCTGAGAGCCACGACTGCAACTGTGGCTTCTTAATGTCCTCGTCGAGATGGGCATGAAGATGAGCGGTCCTCACGCATGCCACATTGTTGGCCATGGACGCCACTTGCTTGACCGATTGCCGTGTCCAGTAATACACCATGGCCCTATTTGTTTCGGAAGAAACGATGTAATCCCATTCGATGAGTTGTCGAACGATTTCCTTGTCCACATCAACCACTTCATCGACGACGTACTCGATCAGGGGGCGCAGCGTGGACATCCGGACAATGGCGAATCTCGCGGACATCACGATCTTGAGGTCCGTTTCTTGAGAAGGGGACAGGGAGGCCGTCAACGCGAGGAGCTGGCATCCCATGGCCCATAACGGCAACATGTGTTTCATGACGGGTCTGAAATTCGACAACAGCAAATGCGCTTCATCCATGACGACGTAATGAAGCTTTTGCAAATGGTTCAACGTATGCGCGAGTTCCACCAACCTGGGAGTGGCTGCATGTTCCACTGATATGAACAAGATGGACGGAGTATCGTCAAACGTGATCGTGTCCATGCGATAGGTCGTGTGTCGTAAGCCGGCTCGGGTCGCGTCCGTTGACGAAGATCGTCAGAGGCACCACCACGATGACGGTGTGAGTGGTGACCATCGGCGGGATCATGAACACGGCTGATTTGCCGTGTCCAATGGGCATGACCACCAACAAATCGAGCCTGTTTTCGAGGACCAACGTCATGGCCAAGCCGTGTTCCTTACACGTCGACTATCCGTTGCCTAGTCGATGAAGAGCTCGCAGAGAACGCACTTTGTGCGTTTGATCCCCGGGCGGTGGCGGCAAGGCTGGTTGAGGGGTGGTATGTGTGACCGAACACACGAGAGATGCAAGGAGAGATGCGCATTGGGATTGCAATGGACAATGGTCGTCGAGTTGGTCGATGCCTATAGGAATCTTGACGGTCGAACTACCGGTTGGAGGGTTTCAGACCCTACACCCTAAACCCTAAACCCTAAAGAATTATAAAAATTATAAAAAACATTTGATGATGGAAGGGTATTTGTTCAAGAAAAAAAAAAAAATAAAATTATTCTCAATCATTAACGAAAGGAAAACAACATTGGAAGATGATAGCTAGTTTGTACACGAAAGCCTATTTAATTACCATAAATTTTGAAGTAGTGAAACAACATATTCATTAAATTTAGAAAGAAAAAAATGTCAAAAATCTATTTAAACACAAGAAGGTGTTTGTACATGAACAATTTGTTTAATTACAACGCATTATTGTAAAAGAAAAATGACAAATAACATTAAATGTGTTTAATTAAATATTTCAAGATTCAAAATCAATTTATAATATAAAAAATAATGATTTTTCAACATGTGATTCATTTTTGGGAATAAGTTGCTGTTATTCAAAAATAACAAATTCTTCAAACTTTAACATGTCAATTATAAATATGGGAAAAAAAAATTCATATTCTTTTTTTTTTGCACCCCTAAATTTTCATATGCACAAATTTGTTTTACATTTGTACCCTTACATTTCAAGTTTATTGCATTGCTAATATTTTTTTTTCATTTAAAATGATATGTCAAAATATATCAAAATATGTTTTTTTTCTTAAAGCCCATTATAGATATTTACAATATTTTTATTCAAATGATGTTTGTAAGCCCATCATAAACAATTACAAGTTAACGCATTTTGGATGCATCAATGAAAACTTCATTTGGATGTGATTTAAACTCATTTTTTCAGGTAGTCATTGTTGAAACGAATTCACATGAAGACTTTCAAAGGTTTTTTTTTTGGTAACTCACACTTTTCTTTTTCAAATAATGAATTGGAGACCACTATAAGCATTTATAAATCAACTTTTTTTGAATGAGTCATTAAAGTCCTCATTTAAATATGATTTGAATGCACTTTCCGAAGTTTTCATTGTCAAGATTCTACATTTTCATTATGAATCATGAAATGAAAATCCTCACAATTCACACATTCCTTACTCAAATGAAGCATGTGAGCGTACTATAACATCTACTTGTCAATAATTTTTCAATTAAAGGTTTACACATTTATTTATATATATGTATATATAATTTTTTTTTGCAAAGACATTGCAAATTTTGCAAGTGTAAATAGAAAAAAGAAGTTATGAGAATTAAAATATTTTAATTTACTCATTATAGTACATTAAGATAATTTTGAATTCTTTTTTTGATGAATATTGTCCTAACATATGGGTATAAAACATTTTAAATATAAAATGCGTAACAAATGATAATAACTAATTGATATTTAACATGTTAAGTGAAGGTTTTCAACCTTCAAGTTCAATATGCTACAAGTGTTTCAACTTTTTTTCTTTTGCAACTTTTTTTTGGAGACATGCACAATGGTAATCATATGTTGATAATCAAAAAATAATATAAGCAAAATTTAGTAGTAGTGTTAATTAAAAATTCACTTATCATATTATCAACATTTTATAAAAATTAATTTAATTTCTTCATTGATTTGAATTCAAACAAAAAATTTGTTTCACCATGTGATTACAATTATTGATTTGTTCAATGATGTAAATTTAAATAAGTTATTGATTTTGAAACATGATGATGAAATTCGACTTTGGTTATAAAAAATTAGGTTAGATTGAAACATTTTTCAAAATATTTAAATTGATTGCATTAAAATGTGTTGGTTAATGACTAAATAATGTACATGTCAAATTTATATTTAGATGAAAATATGTACATTTAACATTGTGTTCAAACTTTAAAAAATGTGTTTACTTCAAAAAAAAATTCAAATGATATAGAAACAAATTTGCTTGATATTTGGTATACATCTATTGATGTACAACTATTAATTTATGCATATTTTATATTAAAAAGGTGCTTGATAATTGTTTATTAATTGTTTGTTCACAAGTGCATTTACTTTGTTCATTGTTGTATTTACTTTTAAAGTTTATTTTGAATGAAATAATTAATCCAATCCATTTTAAAACTTCATTCAATAATGTTAAAAAATTGATTCAATGCAAACTAAATAAACAATTTCATTTCAATTCAAATGTTAAAATCCAATTGAATTTGAAAATTTGGATTCAATTAACTAAATTTGAATTTGGTTTTAGTTTGATAGAATTATAATTTAATTCAATGGAGTTTCATACAATATAATTCAATGAGAATTCTAATACATTTAAGTTTAGTTGAATTTGATTTACAAAAATATAACAAAATCTATAAAAACTATATAACAAAAGTTGGAGAGGTTTATTCCCAAAGGTGTTTCTTGAGACTCTTTTCGGTGTTACAAAACAAACTCACTTACAATTATTTGTGTGCATTTTTGTTTTTCGTGTGACTTTGTTAGTTTCATTAGTGTCGGGTGTTGATCTATTAGCCCATGACACATACCGCTAATTCATCCTAAGACAATAAGGTCATCCAAGTGTTATATCACCCAAACACTAAGCCTCCACCACAAGTGTTGTAAAAGCAAAACCTTATGATCAAATATATGCTTCCTTGAGGACATTTAGCTTCCCAAGTGGCTAAAGGGTAAGGCTGCAAAGCTAGTAGTTGGGAGTTCAAATCCCAACTCAAGCCCCATTCTCCTCATGCTCTGGAAGGACAGTAAGCTATCCTGGTTGTTAGGGTTGATGCCGTCCCCAGAGTCATCAACACAAGAAAAAAGAAAAAAAAAGGTATCCTCTAATTTCAAATTGTGAGGCATACCAAAATTTCTGGATCTCCTGTACCCAAAATTTTCAACCTCCGTTTTCTGGGTACAGGAGATCCTTTGGGAATGACCTAATCTTGGCAACACTAAACTGCTATGAGGAAAATCAGCCACACACAACTCAAGTGCATTTGAGAGGATTAACCAGGGCTTTATCAGGACACTCCAGCTTCACAGAATGTTATGGATTCCTAAATTCTAAGAGAAGAGAAACATACTGGTTCCATAAGGCATTCGCTTGTGATGATAATTGTCATAGATAATAAGTTGTTGGTTGGGATGTCCATTCTGCCAGAGAAGCCCTCCCTAGTAGAATCTGTTCTGAATGCAACACTGCCTGGTGTTAAAAGCTCGGGGTGGCTGCTTCTGCCAGCAGAAGAGGCTGATTCAGAATGTAGTAGGATCAGCAATGTCCTTGGGCATCAAATTCTGCACAGGAATCAGTTCAAAAAGAGCAGAATCAGCCACTTCTGCTTTTAACAAGCTACTATACATGAGTTACAAATTAGTAATTCAAACTCAGAGCACAATAAAGAGGATCCAACATGCAAAATCAGAATAGAAAACCATTTATAGGATGTTGAAACTTCTATTACCAAAATCAATCAGAAGACTGACAAGCAGCATCAGCACACATAAACATAGTGAAAAGGAATGGTACTTACCTTGGATAACATACTTTCTTGTGAGCTTTCGAATACCAAATCACAGTTGAGAGAAGCACCGGCACATGATCAAAAGTATGCACTGGAGGCAATACAGATGGTCAAGGTGACTGAAAGACTTAAAAGTCACAAGATCCTTATACAAACCAATGCCAGTCCTCATTAGTGTGAGGAGTTGGAAGGATTCCAGGATGTCTACTCCTCCAAGACAAGCAGCAGAAAACAGGTTTCACTCCAGTCAGTGAGAAAATTTAGGTACAAACAATGAAAAAATGGCACAAGAGGACTCTCATGTGAGAGATGGGAGAAAGGGCAACAATCTCAAATCTCCTTAGAGGAGAGCTCAGAAATGGCAAGTGGTGAATAGGAGGTTTGTGATATCAATTTGGAGTCTCCAACTTTTTCTTCCTGAACTTGCAGATCAAAGTAGTCATGACGCCTGGACACACCCATCCAACAAAGACCATTGGGTAAAGCTGGAAGCCACAGAGCTGTGATAGAATTCAATCTTTGGCACAAATTAACACACAAACCCCACACCAACAACCACTGTTCTCATGTAAATTTTGCAGGTTGACAACTTTGGCAGACAGCACTTCCAAGTTCCAACAGCACAAAATGAGGCCAAGTAGAAACTCTTTGAAACTAAAGAATATCAACAAAATGGTAAAGTGGCAAAAAGTCTGGAACCTCCTGAAAGAAAAGCTTGGAATTGGTGGCTTTTGCTGTCAACAGTTTGCAGTCTCAAAGCTGTAGATAGGAGAGCTTGGATGTGGAGTGGAGACTTGTAGTACATGTCTGAAGAGTGCAAATAAGAGCTTGCCACCAGAGAAAAATGAAACACAATCAAGAACTGACTTTGCAAGAAAAAAAATCTCCTGACCAAGGGACATGAAACAACTGAAAGATAATTTTCTGAGTGATTCATGAACCCAACAAGATGTAACAACAGAGATCTATTTTACTGGAAGGAAATTGATTGTTGATGCCATAAATGATGGATACCTAATGGAATAATGAATATGTGCACATAGACAAACACTAGAGAGGACAAATGATAGATCAATACAGATACCAAATGGACTTGTGAATGCATATGCAGAGACACTACAGAGGTGAGCAGATTCCATCAACATTGTCAGGATAACAAAAGATGACAGAAACGGAGTTCATGGACTTTACTCAGAATCCGATGGTCTTATGATCCATGTCACTGTGGGTGTAGAACTTGCACCTCATGAAGAGGGTGTTGCACAAGAAGGCTTGGTGGAACACTGCATACATACAAGAAAGATCAATGACTGAAAAAATGATACAGGATGGTTTATTTAACACCTTGAACATGGTCTCTTTCCATTTATGTATCCACTGTTCAGAAACAGTTAAGACTTTGACACCCCAACTCATTCTATGTGGTTTTTCCGGTCCCCATCTAATATTCCGATAGACAGACCATCCACAGCCTGATGTACAAAGCTCCAGCATCCAATGTTACGTTTTAAGTGTGAAAATATGCTCATCAATGGCACCATATTGAGCTGTGCCACAAGAGCCAGCATGAGAGAAAGTTGATGCTGAGCAGAAGCTGGAAAATATTCCCCTCTTTACTCCGACCTGATTTGACTCATACATATCTGCACTGGTTCTACTCTGGCAGTTGCACAGATGTTCAAATTCTTGACATCCACCTCAGCAACCTGCTTGTTAGCCCCTTATCCAGGTGTTCCGGAAAGATGAGTTATCCCGTAGTGAAACATCATGGGGCTTGTATTCCATCAAGTAGCCACCTGGTAGGTGTAAATGCCGCTTAATCGAGTCTCGCAAGGCCATCACTGCCTGCAAAATCACTCAAGATGCCATAGTTGAAGGCAATCATTTATCAGCAAAGCAGCAATTCTTGAATTTGCCCATTCCAAAACAAGGCACCATGGAGGGAGGTGCTAAGAAAAAGGGAAGGCATTTAGCACGAACTTATACACCAACACTTCTTAGCTGGCCTGCAAAACCTAGATGTTATGAAGTTTTTAAAAAAATCACTGTAAGTGCATGTCAGATCAGCCCAGAACAATTATATAATGTACGTTGGCTTTGCACCTGGTTGTCTGACGAATTCCTGTTCCAGACACTCAGGATGTCCTCCCCAAATCGAATGCTCAGAACAGCACCACATACTGTGTCACCATAATCCAACTGATCCCCAATCATTGCCATGACCTGCATAATGCATGAGCATCAGCCCCAAACACTCACCCAGACTCACACAGACTGTTGGTCTTGTCAGAAACAGCAACCATTTGCACTTGTACATTTAGTTTAAATACATATCCCTACACACCCTACACCATCTGTTCATGGCTAGACTGAGGCGCTGTTAACCTACACATCCACAGGAAATAGGCCAACTTGCAACTTTTGCAGAGTTCTATTAAGCAACTGTGCCACCACAAACACATCTTTCAAAATGGATTCCTATGGTACTGCTGTGATGATATAGTCTTGGCATTGGAAAGAGGCTCCACAGCTGACATGGAGGGTTGGATAGAGAAGTACCAAATCCTCCCAAAAGCGACCTGAAACTACCTTCTTCAGTCGAATAATCCATTTTCCTCCACTCCTATTTGCAGCATCCTGTACCAACAACCATTACACTGTCTTGAATACACCACATCCAGATGTGCATCCCTTACCTTTCATCACTTGAATTCAGCAAATACAACTTGTGAACTGGATAGTCGATTGTAGATAGTATCCATGTCCCTAGTCAGCAGGTGCTGAAAATCTTGTAAGACCGTACCTCCCATAAAGGACGAATGCCCTCCTTGAACAGATGGATGTCAGTAGGGTTAGGCAGAGTGGATGGCCGTGCTAGGTGGCAATAGCAGCCCCAAAAACCTTCCACCTGTTCCAAATGTTGGCAAGTAATTTCAGTGCACATTTCTCACTTTCATGTTGTATGCTTGAAACAAAAGTTTCCAAATGTGGTGCTAATACTCCAAATGTAAAATGCTTGGAAGATTTGACAAACAACAGCTGCCAAATTCACAAGAACAAATACAGATTTTGAAGCCTGATAAACCGCTAGTGCCAGCTGTGGAACCCAAGTCTGTTTCCTTACAAGGAGGATCTCAACTTATACTACAGTTTGCAGCTGTACTCTGAGTGTACATCAACTGTGCACCTTATCCAAAGGAGAAGGAACTCACAGTGCTAAAGTCAGAAATCTTTTTCATATTGTCCTCATATGATGTCTGTGACCTGATGCCGGGTGTCCGTCGAGTGTACCAGAATACAAATCGGTGCTGTCAATGATAAAATCCACCCATGAGTAGAACATTGCTTAATTTCTTCAAAAGCACTGATAATTTTGCCATAGTTATGATTTTAGACAACCTGAATTGAAATTGAGAGATGGCCCAATAACAAGGTTACTGAAATCTGACAACATAATAACAACCAATTGGCGATCATGAATCAGAGGAAACACAACCCAAAAAGAAAAGAGAAAACAAAAAGAAAATGGAGGCATAGTGTGAACAACAACAATGGTCACATACACAATTGTTCAGGGACCCTCAACAGCAACATGTATTGTATTGACCACCTCCTGCAACATTAGGTCACTACACCAAGAGTGCACATTTGTTTATGGTTGGCACCCATCATGCTCTCATTAATGGGCACACATCTATGCACATGTAAATGCCAAGCATTGAAAGTTTTGGCTCACTGATTTCTGTCACTACCATGTGCAAGCTTGGTGGGGAACATGCAGTCTATTAGAACCTTCAAATATTTTATTCAGACCAATTGAAGGTTAAGAGTTCTCTTAAAATTCTCCCAATGATAAGAGTAGTCAGCCTAAGTAGAAAATTCAAGTACTCCATCAGAACCATGGATGCAGAGAGACACTCTGCTTCTATCTTTGTTATGTTTTCCAGCTACCCAGCAGCTGTCATTTTGGATGTAAGACAACATGAGTTGTTCTTGAGAGAACTCTTAGATAGACAAAATTATCCATGAGAACACCACAAAAACACTATCCAGGTAACTGCAGTGTCAGATTCCGCCAATCCAAACCACACAAGAAGAATGAGTGTGGTCATAACCTTCACACTGTCGCTCACAAAGGATCAGTCCATCACCTTCATCATGAATGCCAGTGACTAGCTGCCATTGCACCCACTGACTTAAATCAGTTCCTGACAAAGGATTTAGATTACGGGATAATATTCTGTTCAAAACTTAGAGCAAAACATTACCCGAAATCTTCATCTTGAATTTCTGTCAGATTTCTGAAAGCAACTGGAAGACTCAGTTGTGATCCCAGATAATACTCAAGAGGCTTTAGTTTAGATAGACACTCATAGGGCAACTCTTAGATAGATAAAAAGACCATTATAGAGAGCGTGACATTGAAAAGGAGCAAATATTCATGAAACCCTAAATACATCTCACACCACCAGACGGCTTCACACCAAATCTTACAAGAGCTCATTTCCACAAATCCCTCCAATTCAGACTGATCTGAGCTTTGGGCAGCAATTGGGACATGCAACAGAAGTAAATGCAAATGATTTGTGAATCAGACCCTGATAATGTAAAACAAGCAACTATGATAAGAACCTCACATAGCTAGGGAGCAAAGATGAAAACCCCCAAATCCCCAAAATCCAGCATTTGACAAATCAAGTGCTGAAATCCAGACTTGTGAGATCCAGCCAGAACCCAAAAGAAAATCAGCATGACATAGGTGAAAGAACATCGTGTGCCACATCCTGACACAAATGAGTTGCCGTGGCCCCAAAAGAGAAAATCCCCCGAAAACACAATCATGTAAGAACAGAGGGGGAGAAACAGAGATACAGAGATACAGCGATAGAGAGTGAAACCTGAAGAGGGTGCAAGCCTGCACGAAGCTCACGGCTCTGGCGGTCACGATCATCTCCCTCACGCACAATTCTTTCCTTGTTTTCATGACGCTCATCAGGACGGGCCTCTGGGGATGCAGGCCGAATAGCAGGGTGGTCATTGGTGGATGTTGCAGATGAGTCAGGGGGAGGTGGAGATGTAGGCAGCGGTGCTGTTGTTGTCGTCACTGCAGGAGTCGTGGGGATGACTGCATCACTGCGGGTGGCTGCCGGCAATGATGCATCTGCTGCTGTATCTTGTACCATGCCTAAGCTGCTGCCTTATTATGTTGTTCGTGCACAAACAAACAGAGTATCAAACTGTGTTTGTTGCCTGTGAGAGAAAGAGAGAGAGAGAGAGATTGTTGTCAGAAGAAACGAATTTCACAGAAACTCCTGCTGCGCGGTGATGGAGATCGACTGACTCCAGATTTGTTAGCTTTCGAAAAGCGATGGAGCTTTGTCGAAATTGGGAAAGAAGAAGACGGGAAAGAGGAAGAGGTCCTCATGCTTAGAAGAAACCTAACCCTATGTGTGTGTGTCTTCCACCAGAGGGAAAGACTCATGACGACGACAAGGCAGCAGGAATCACGCGTGATGCAGTCGGGGATCTGCGATGATGTCTTCTTCCTCTTCTCTCTAGAAAATCCTCCTCTCTTCTGCTCTGAACTTCAACAAGGTTTTGATCTCAAAGCAGGATCAAAGTCTCCTGCATCTCCTCTCACACATGGAGTTCTAGTACATGCCTCCCTGTTTCCAGCAGCTGAAATCTTTCATGGTTATTGCTGTAAACTGTGGCGGATCCTCTTGTGAATGTCTCCCATGTTTTTTGTGGCTGAATCTGAAGAGAAAAAAATCATGTTTGCAAAGTTTGATAATATTGTTGTTGTTGCAGGGTTCCATAGCTAAATAAACATGGGTTGCCATGTTGTTGCAGGGACAAAAGGAATTCCAGATTTCATGGATAAAGATGATGAATCCGTCCCTTGTAGGAGAGGCCTCAAGACTTGTTCTCTTCCAGAAGTTATCACTGGAAATTTGAAAGGGGGAAGAAGAAGAAGAAGACTCTGGAGCTGTATGAGGAATTCACAAAAACAATTATAAGGAAAACCTATACTGGGAATCTGAAGAAGCACACCAAAAAGCACCGACAGTCATACAATGTATGAAGTGCGATGTTGTTTGAATGAGATAGTTGCATCGGTGATGATCAATGGGTACAGCAGATATGGGTATAAGAGGAGGACTGCATGGTTAGCTCCTTGGGCTCTATAGTTCCGGTGTGGATAGTTTGACGGGAATTGGGTGCAAGGAAAACAATCCATTCCAACACCCAGCTTGCTCAGAGAGACATGACAAGACCCGGATGCAATTCACTGTATGAGTTTGTTGCCAAATCCAGCTTATACAGTAGGTTATCTTTTCATTGAGGATGATGAGGCTGTTGCATCACCTTGCAGGAGTGCATGTCTGGGTTGTATCAATTCTCATGAAGAAAAAAAAGCCTGGAAGAAAAACTCTCAACCAACCTCTGGACCTCTGAATGGTATTTTTTTTTCTCTCCTGGCTTTTGATGTGTTAGGCTTTGCAGATTTATGATTGATTTGTAGAAACAAAGCTTGCTTCTTTTGATTGATGCTAGTTGATCAAGTTAGATCCAATCTACATTATCTGAGTTTTGCTTCAGATCATATAGAAGAATTGATACAGATCAAACATGCACTAGACCATCAATTCTCATGAACAGAAAGCCTGGAGGAAAAACTCTCAACAACCTTCAGAACTCTAATGGCATTTTTTTCTCTCGTGGGTTTTGATCTTTGAAGGTTTGCTGATTTATGATTGATTGATATAACTAGTACAAAACTTGCTTGTTTTTTATTCATGCTAGTTGATAAAGTTAGATCCCAATCTACATGATCTGAGTTTTGTTTCAGGTCATAGACAAGAATTGCTACAGATCAAACATGCACTAGACAGACCACCATGAGTGAGTCAACCATTGTGATGAAACTATTGTTGGAGGCTTGGTTGGATTATTGCCACATATTTGGAGGCAAGTTGAGAAGTTGGGGAATTTTTTGTGAAGTACATGGATGAGATATGCACAAGACTCAGACCATACAGAGAAATATGGTTCAGGTGCATGAAGTGTGTTGGGTTCAGTGAATTTACTTTAGCTATCTTGATATCACTTTCTTGCTAATTTTCTGCATTTGCACATACCCTTTTTGTTAGTGCAAAAAAATCCATTTGTTATATATGTTTGTCATTTCAAAGTACAAGTTAGTATTGGCTAAAAGACTCAACAACATCGTCAGTGGGTATGCTCCTGAAGGTTTTAGAGTAGAGTGTTCTCCCTGTACCCAATGCCTAATAAATTGTGAATACACTTTGAGAATGTTGTACCTGGAGCTTCTAGTTTCTTCAAATGTCTCTTACATTCTTCCACCTGCTTCTTCCCACATTCTTCTGCACACTTCACATCAGACTTATGCGTTGTTTTGTTGCCTTTGATGATACCATGCTAATTTTATGATTGTACCCATAAAGATCATCTACTACTCTTTCCAAAGCTCTCTACTTTACTTAATACTGAAGAGTTATTATGGACAAAGTCTTTGTGTGAGGTGGTAGGGTTAGCTACAAAAGTGTTGTTAAAATGATAGGAGAGGTAAAAGGTCAAAAGAAGGATAAGGAGGCAATGAGAGTTTTTACGGTTACATGGGATGTATGCTGTTTCCTATTGTGCTAGTTCAAGCTCTCTTTGAAAATCCTGTGATATGTTAGGGAAAGTTGCAAGATCTAGTTTCTAACCCTCTCCTTCAATGGTTATGGCTAGAAAGTGCACGCCCATCTATGGTGGGAATAATAGAAGGCCAAGAGTTCTACTTGGTTGCTTAGTCAAGTGATATCAGCTTCATACCTGTGAGAGGAGTTGAAGTATGTTTTGAATACATGTACTCAAAACAAAGATATTGTAATCTGTTATTGAGTGGGCAAATGCAGATGAAGAACGAAATTTGTTTGCACTCCTGCTACTTTTTATTGCCACCACATTTCAAAGTTTATCAGACTCATGCATACTAGGTACTCATGTGCTTTGAAACATTCTGTACTCATGTACTCATTCATTGTATTCATGTACTGAATTTGGAGTACCTGTTCTTTGTAACTCAGTTATACTACTCATGCACTGATTTTGGAGTACTTGTTTCTTCGTATGGGATGATGACTATGTGTAAATGAGTTTCCAAGGGGAGTTCAGAATCTGCCACAAGCTGCTGAATTCAGAAGTTGTGTGGGCCAGAGAGTGAAACCGACACTCACAAGTGCACGATGTGGGATGGAAGGTGGGTGGACAAGAAACCCTTTTCCCAGTGCAGTCCAGTTCCATAGCTAAACAAACATGGGTGGTTAGCTCAATTGTTGTATTGTCAGTTCAATCACACAAGTCACTAGTGAAGTTTGTTTCCCAAATTTCCAACACAATTCATTGACTTACAAATGGATGATTTGTCCCCACGTCTGTGTTGCATGTTGTTTGTCACGAAAATTCTCACTTTGTTTGGGAGCAAATAAGTGTTAAGTGTGTCAGAGTTAAGAGAATGTTCCTTCCAACATGCAGTTTGCTTTTAGTTTGTAACAAAGTCAATGTCTCCAGACCGATGATTTTCAAATCGACCCCATCTCTCTTGCATGATGTTTGCTACAAACTTCTTTGTTGCAGTTACATTATTAGTCGCAATTGTTGGGTGGATAAGAAGAATACGTGAATTAAAGAATTATAGTCACATTGTGATGATGATGATGATGATGATGATGAAACTGATGAAAGCTGATGAGGAGACAGTTTTTGACTGACACCGCCACCAAACCCATCATCTAAAACTCTCACCAACAAAATGCATTACTAGTACAAAAGTGTATTGCCTTTCCAATGATAAAAGCTGGTTGTTCATATGGATGGTGGCCGGATGGCTGGCTGGGCTGGGCTGGCTGGGTCATCTGGCCACTACCTAACTCAATAGGTTGCTGGATGATTCCATACTTCTTCTTGCCAGTCCTTTATTGGCTTTGCCTACCAAGGCCCTTAGGATATTGTGTAGGATATTGTGTTTAGATTCATTATAGAGTATAGTAGCTTAAGGGATTTTTATAGGCCCCTAGATAGATAATAATAGGTCTATTTTTGTATGAGGATTTTGGGAATTTGATAGATATTCTTGGCTTGTGTTGAAACTTGAGATTTAGTTCCAGAGTTATAATAATATCTTGAAGGATTTTTTGGGTTTCTTTTTAGAGGATTTTTTGAAGAAGATTCATAATATTTTTGCATGGTGAAATTATATTTGAGTTTCCATAATTCTTCTTCTTTTGCCTTTTAAGATAACCCTTTTTTAATATAAATGGCAAGGCCACATTCAGTGTGACACACCCCTTAAATTTCACGGAAATTTCATTCCGTAATGTATTTTGAGAGCACATTCTACACATTAATCACGCCAAAACAGGAGGCAATTTATTCGTAGAACAGGCCTTGTAAAAAACACTCCCTCTCCGCAAATTCTGCCGGTTGGAACCTGACATCTAGTTGACATCAGTGTGCCTTCGGTTTTTTTTTTTTTTTTTTTTTTTTTGGGGGGCTTTTTTTTTTTTTTGTGTTTT
>Ga0116231_10003475_pt1 | contig 32748 bp, 18 predicted proteins | sample S1TSphgellanicum_2_FD_89695 | JGI IMG/M metagenome (GOLD analysis project Ga0116231, IMG submission 89695) | Host-associated microbial communities from peat moss isolated from Minnesota, USA - S1T2_Fd - Sphagnum magellanicum MG | ecosystem: Host-associated > Plants > Peat moss > Unclassified... | reverse complement strand
TGAGAGCATTTATTAGAGTAAATTATCAATGATAAGTCCAATCATCCATAATTCAAAAATTAAAAAAATAGATGGGCAGTACTTGTGTAAAATTATATATGATCATTGTATTTTATGTTTACAAGAAACCCATCATCATTATAAAGCATAATCCAAACAGAAATTTCAAATATGTAAAGAGGATGGATTCACAAATCTTGAATTTGATTACACATGACAACATGATTCACTTACAAAATTGGGTTTTATAAAATCCACAAGTCCAAAACAAGTCATTTTTGAAAGATCATGCAAATTACACCATATTCCATATCTAGCAATTACAAACTATTTATGGTTGCCTTCAATAACATTCTTTAGGTGTAGTTCAATTGTATGGAGGCCCCATCGATGTGTGCATGATGTGTGGAATAGTTCTTTGAGCTTCTGGATTTGGATCATACATGTCATGGATTAGTTTCCCAAATGATATCTTGGTTGAATTGTCCACAAAATATTTTGCATCCTGATCATCACCCCATATGACATTTGCCAGCCTATCTACCAAATATGCTTTAGACTTCAAACTTATGGCGTGTTACTTAGCCATTCATTAAAGGGAATTTATAATTCTTGATTTGTTATAAATAAAAAACAATTCTTGGGCAACCCACCAATGCATTATTTTTGTGTTGGTGGCATCTTGCTCCTACAATGATGGCATCACCTCTTGCAAGTGCCTGGCTTCACCCTAATCACACACACCTACGTACACAACATTTAGTTTGTCTGTTGGAAAATGCAACATAATGTTGTCCTTGGACAAGTTGTTGTGCAAAATTCTACAATGATGTACTTTGTTCATAATGTTTATGAATGCCCATGTCAACTTCACATGATTTTGCCTAAAGGTGACAAGTCGTCTTTGCCCTTCGATATCTAGCCCCCTTTATCACAATAAAGTACAATTATCAATAACGGGCGAGTAGTTTGTGTTGTAATCCAACATTTTTCGAAAAGTTCTTCCATTCCACCACAATGTGTATGCCTCTATGGTTTTTGTGTAGATGGCAAGGAATTTGATGACTCTTGGATGTTCACACAAACATGCCAAGGCTTCCACTAATAGTTGTTTATGTGCTTTTCGCTTGTCATCCATCTTTGGTGTCTTCCCCGCCAACTCAATCAAACTTGGGATGTGATTGAATCTTTTGATTCACACTTGTGCACCACACCATAACCACATTGATTGCCCCCACCTGACAATGGGAGGACATTTGCTATGGTTGGAATCCATAACACACCATGGCTTCCAATTTGGGTTAGAAGGTTTTGAGTGCCTTCTTCCATCCATGGTGCAAGTCTTACCTTTTTTTTCAACGAATTTTTAAAAAATCTAGCCCACCATGAAATTTTCTCCCACAAGTTTGCCACCTCTATGGTCCAATGCACCTTGTCCTTTTATGGATAAAAGACAACAAACCACTGTAACAAGTTTGTGGCTAAATCCAAAATTTTGCATTCAAGCCATTTTAAAAACCCTTTGGAAATCTGAAGTTTGGTGTATTGCAAGGATCCATCTAATTTTGCTAAAAATTTATGTTCCATGACTTGCTTATATTTCTTAAGGCCAATTCCTTGCTTGCTCACAAAAACACCATCAAGATATGCCATTATGTGCTCCATAAAAAATGTCATGACAACTTCCTAGAATTGTCATGTGGTGATTCATTCAAGATTCATTCTTCAAATTTTTGACACTTTCGGGTTTGCATCAATGAAGTGTTCTCCTTGTTAGACATTTTTGCAACCCCTTGTTTATGCATGGTTGAAGGTGGGCTACTCAAAGGTAGGGGGGGGTTAAATCCTAAATATGTGTGGGATAATTTGTTTCTAGGTTTTGGTCAAATTAACCACTTGATGGTTGTCCACCCAATAGTGGTTTGCCCAATGGTTGTTTGCTCAATTGTCCATTCAACAACATCCTTCAAATTTTGGATGACAAAAACCCAAAGTCTTTCCAAACACTAATTCTTAAAAATAATTAAGTCTCAAAAAATGAAGGTTCAATGTGGTCCAAAATTTTCGCAAAATGTAAAAAAGAAAGCTCTTCATTAAGAAATTGATCACCTCAACTCACCCAAGGTTCCACACAATGGTTGTAAGGGGGCAACCAAAGACACAAACCCAAATGAAAATAGAGGTGTTCAAAAATGAATCATGGATTACATTTTAGAATTCATATACCCTTAAAAAACCTTTTCCAAAATTGGTTGCCATCAGACAACTAAGACAAATTTGGTCACCATTTGACAATTCCCAAATGGCAACCGAAAATGCCAATAGATCCATTTGTGGTGACCAAAAACCTTTTAATTGCCACAATGTTTTTTTCCTCCCCTAGCCCCCATTTTATTTCCCTTCTTCGCTTTCCCCCCTAATGGCAACCGAAACCCTTTCAATCACCATTTTGTGTGATCCCTTCATAAAAAAATGGGATGACTGATGGGAACCCATTGGGAACTTGAATGGAACATGTTGGGAACAAATGGAAAAATAGAAAATAATCCTTGTTGGGAGCGAAATTTGATGCAATTTTGTAACACACCCAAATAATTGCAATTATATGTTTTCCATTCACTCCAATCACATTGTCATCAATGAAGTTCAATATTCAAGAATTATGGGCCATATCCAATCATCCAATTCATTTTTCAATTATAAAACTTTATATATGATTGTAGTTAACTAGGTTTACATTAATTGTGACAAACTCTTAGGGGAAACAACTTGTTTTGCCCATATTGTTGTATAAATATCAATTTTGTACAATATTGAGGTTACTTTCCGATGTACATATGTTGCATTTAGTGGCAAATTCCACCTCACCTTATTGCTACCATTTATTATCTCCTCTACTATTATTTTCCCCAACATTAATACCATGTTGAAGATTAACATGATTTCCTAGTCCAATGGGTTCCCCATTCAAAATTGTGTCGAACCTAGGAATATTATTTATTTAGTTGAACATTGTGACCGTGTGAAGAGATATTGCAATTAATAATGCAAAGGTAGCATCATCTTTCAAATGCAACCCTTTGTTAGTCTCTTCCAATGTTAAGTTGGCTTGGTCTTTAGCCTAAAGATTGCTTATGGTGAACCCCTGCCCGATTTCCTCCCCCATCATGTTGTACCAAGCATGCTCTGGATTTAGACCATATTCAAACTTGTTGGTTCTTGGGTTATACCACCTTGGAAACATTTGATAAAACCAACAGCATCGTGTATTGGCTGTTGATGGGTACAACAATTCACATGCGTTCTAAATCATGGATTTGTCATATTGCTAATCGTCATATTGACCCCCCCATATAATTTAATAGACATGCTAACATTCCAAATACATTTCATGTGTGTGCCCCATGCTGTGGCCTATTGGGTGTGTTAAACATATCATACTCCCAATGTTGTGACATGGCCGTTCAAAAATTGAATTGTTTGTATAGGTGTCGATGAAATGGGGCCCTAAATTGTGGACATCTCTTTTTTGCCACCATTAAAATGATTAGGCATTGTGGATGGTACATGTGTTGGAAAGTGCTCAAAATCCATGCACCTTTTGGTCCAAATGGGGAGCAACAAATAAGGCATAGTTCCTTAGTATACGTGAAAGGTTAAAGTGTGGGCCACAAGAGTTCCCTTGTTTTTTCTAACATAACAGTGACATATTCTCAATCAAGCTTGGGATGTTTCGCCCAATCTATACTTACATTCTCCACCATCTTAAATAAATTATTAGGAAATACCTCGAATATCCTAGGCCATGATGTTAAATTGTGTAATTAGAACCTCCCATCTCCATGGTATTTTGTTTGCATTCTTATGAACTTTGCCTCCATCTGCATAGTTCGAGATGCTACCAAAATACATGCAAGATACATGTGGTTCGAATTTTGTTTAGTCACCTTCACAAACACTTTAACATCTTTTTGATATTGTTCTTTGATATCAATTAATGTTTGATGGTAGTGTTTAAATGTTTTCCATAGAATTTAGGCGTTCTTTTTTCGCTTCAGTGGCCCTTGTGAGTGCTTGTTACTAAGTGGCAGCATTTTGTTTTAGCCCAAGACACTTTGCTTGGCATGTAACCAATTGTTCACATAGTGCAACATGTTTTGATGTCAACTCCCGAAATTGTGTTTACATTATGCCCATTTCCCCTCACAATATCTCTAAAGCATGTTCTACAATGTCAACCTATCTTGTGGAGGACAATATGCTAGCATCTTGTGCCAACCACCCTTGACCGTCTATCATGTCAAATGGCAAGTAAAATGTCATATGAACCACAACATCCAATTGTGCTGCATCCATGGGGTTGTTCATGCTCAACAATGATTGAAGGGGATTTTGTTCCCAATGGTGGTGAATAATTTGGTTGTTCATCACAAGATCTAGATCTTGAGTACAAGAAGTACTCAATGTTGTTGTTTTGGGAACAATTGGTATTAGTGGTACTAGTTGAAAATAGAAAGGGGGAGTGATAGGGGCAAATTGGGGAGGAACTTGAGGTTTTCTTGTAAGAATTAGAGGAGTTATTATAGGAAGCAAATGAGTTTCTGGAGGAGCCAATGGACTTTCCCCTGCAAATCTATCTGGTTAGTACAAAAACATATTGTCAGCTTAATTGCTTGGAATGGTCCTCTAATCAATTTAACCCCCAAACACCACCTCTGCATACACCATCCGTGCCACAATCAAAGGCACTTGGTTTTTGGAAAAATAATTGGTGTTTTGTCATGGCCATGTAAACCTCCAACATGCGTGCTTTCATATGTTCATCCAAGCAACTTATATATTAGGCATAATTATTTTTCCTATGGGTTTCATGCCTAGAAAGTGGCCACTTTTTGTTACTGTGGCACCACCACGCATACGAAGAACATAATGTGTATGACCAAGGTTAAGAAAGGTTTTGCTATCCAACATTTGCTACGATGGTTGGGTTTTAAAGTGTTGCAAACTCTGCCTCATGCCTTTTTCCTTTTGTGCCATGGCCCCCGACCACCCCCCTTCAGTCCACATCATTTGCCATCGTACCTAATGTTCATTAATAAACAGGTAAACATAAATTAGGGTTAAGGAAATTAAGGTTAAGGAAAAATTAGGGTTAAAGGTGGGGTAAACTAAGGTTAAGTTAAGAAAAAATGTATAATAAATCAGTATGGGGGTCCTCCATGAAGTTTAACATTTAAGTCTAGCACACAATTATTTTCACAATCGGCATCGTGAATTTAAAAGCCCTCCAAAAGACTCCCATTTTCTTTCAAGTGTATGGCATTAATTGTTTAGAACAAATTCCTCACACATACGCAAGAAAATACAAGAAATGACAAAAGTGTGGGCCTTATAGTGGACCCACACATGCCCAAAGCCCCAAGACTAGGCCCAAGCTTGTTTCAATCTCTTTCAATTGCCATCAAATGCATGATATGGTACAGGTTTCAGTCCAATGACCCATATTTGTTGGTGATTGAAATTTCCATCGCCATCTAATGGCCTACATGCATCATATATTTAGGGTTGTGAAATGGTGATCGAAAAGTGGTTTAGTCACCATTGGACCATTATATTGTTGGTGACCGAAGGTGACTGAAATAGATTTAGTTGCCATTAGTTGCCTAATCTTGGTTGCTTTTGGTCACTAATTGGATAGTTGGCCAATTGCCAATCAAAATTTTTGGTCATCAGCTGTAGTTGGTGATTGAAAATTTTGAGTCACCTTTAGACTTGAGGAATGGCAACCAAAATTTTTCGGTTGTTGATTGTCCACACACCATTGGTGACTGAATTTTTTCAATCACTTATTGTCCACACATCCCATTAGCGATCAAAAAAATTCGATTGCCATTTGATGACATTTGATAGCCATGTGTGGTTGGTGCATGGGAACACTGTCGGATGGCGACCAAATTTTTGGTTGTTAAACATCATTGGAGGGGATTGAATTTTTTTGGTTGCTAAATTTTTTAGGTGCCCCTAATTTTGGGGTACCCTTAATTTAACTTATATAAGGAGGTTTAGATTGTAATTTTTCCTCCTTTTATTTCAAAGTGTATGACTTTAGTTGTTTTGGACAATTAGTGCACAACATTTTAAAGAAAGTGGGGGAGGGGACTCCATGCATTTTTTTTGGTCATTTTTGTGATTCCAATTTTTTTTGCAAAACAAAATATGTCGAGTAATCAAATTGAAGGAGAGAATTGAAGAGGCTAGTGAATGGGATGACCACACCATTGTGATTTGGGTCAATGAGGGGGTAGATGTCATATATTTCCCAGGCTAGGAAGAAGGCCAATATGATGTGGATATTTCTTGATTATTAGAGGACTTATTGTACAAGGACATACCATTGACATTATATGTCAAAATTGAGAATGTCATGCATAGAGAGAGCGTGTTCATAGCCTAGGATCACAATGGCACCAATGTCAAATATCCTTCCATGCGTTTGAAGGACTCTATGTCTTGAATGTCTCCAATTTGCATGAGGACTTATTTTATAAGGGCATCTTGACATAGTTTCATGTTTAAGACACACAAGGCTATTTTGACAAAATATGACATTTGTTAATTTTCATTTGAATTCATGATTAAAAAAAGGAACAAAATTTTTTGCCACTTGAGGATTTGTCTAGAAACTATTGGAAATACCATTTTGACAATGTATTATCCGGGTTTCATCTTTTGATAGATATTGCAAGTGATTTAGTTCGAATAAATTAAATATGTTTTCTTACAAAAAATTTCATGCTTTTTTTTATGACAATAATTATAGGTAAACGCTCATTTTTTTTCTCCATAAACCATTTTGAGTACCCTTAGAATTGAAAGTTTTCAATTTGAATTATGGATATGAAATTGTTTTCTATGAAATACATTAATTTTGAAATAGGGTTCTGAACCAGATGGTTACAATTTTATTACCAAAGAAATATATAATTGGAAGAAAATATGTTTATGCCACCATGTGGACTAGCATAACCTATGTGTAAGAATTGCAAAATGCCAAGTGCTTATGATTGTGAAGCTTTTGTGATTCGTGACCTAAAATGGTGACTAATTGTAGAATTTGGATGTTGGGGTCAAGGCTCATGGTAGTCATTATCATTTTAGGCCTCAATTGCCCCATAAAAAATGTTAGTGTCATCATCATCATCATCATCATCATCATTGTGCCACTCCTTCGTTTCTGAAGTGTTTGTCTCACACAAGGTTGTGATGATATTTTGGCTTGAACGTTTTGTCACAATTCATTTGGTGGGGTGTTGTCCTTCAATACCCAAAATGCCATCATTGGTGTGTGGTCGTTCATAATTATGTTCACTTACAAAAGTAATTGTTGTTTGAATAGTGGGCCTCTTCCCTTGAATAATTTGATGTGTAAACAAGTTTTTAATAGGTGGCCAAAGATGATTCATTGAAGCTACCACAACGACTAATCTTAACCCCATTGGAACTTCAGGTTGATTAGTGCATGGTCAAAATCTGAATCAGCTTTTGTTGACTTTTTAAGTCCTACAGCTTTAGGACTTGAAAGACTTGGATCTGCAACTTGGGGTGCATTTGTGTTAGTGATTGAATGCAATTCCACATTTGATTCCAATGTCATCAACTACAATATTGGGAGGATTGATGAGTGGGTCCATTTGTATGTTTGAAGTGTTATTAAATGTTTGATATGCGTTTGGTTCCAAAATGATGATTCAAATTAATGGTGTGTTCGTGTTAATTAGGGGGTCCACTTCCATGGAACTCATTGGTTGCATGGACATGTTTTGACTTGGGGCCATTGGAGTATGTATAGCCTAGGGGGTGCATTAGACACTTGAACATCGTTGTGTAATAATGGCATGTTTAGATTTGCATTACCATTATCGGACCCTTGAACCTGCAAAACCATTAAATTAAACAATAATCTTGAAAATGGAATTTCTTCAACATGAAGGAATTCAAAGGGGTCATGTTTGACTTCATTTTCATCCAATTCATTTATTGCTTTAGAGTATTCATCCAATGAGTCGCTTTCATTTGCACTTTCATCAACATCAGAAATTGAGTCTTTAAACAACATCTTTTTTTCATACCATGCCATGGTGTTGGCACCAGGTCATTTTCGCAAGAGCTTGTTATTAATGTATATGTACACTAAGTCTTCTGCCCAATTCAATGTTAACTAATTTCATACTTTGTAATGGACAAATGAATATGAATTCCAATTTTGCTTGCACAATGATGCGGAACACACTTGCACCAAAATGCAATGGGTGATGGGTGCAAATGTATCCACAAGCTCCAATCAAATCCCATCACTCATGTGGAACAAGTCTAGGTCCTTCATTGGGGGGGTGTAAGAAAATGAACCTTGACTTTCAACAAAATTTGTAATTTTTAAAAAAGTTGGGGCATAGGTCGTTAGGGTATGAGTTGTTTTCCATAAAACTTGGTTTAGAGCTCCTTCGCATCTACACATCATGTAGGCAAACTTCACCCAACAAATATGGATTAAAAAAGGTTTTTCCATAATGTAGGTCAGTTGTCAACATCTTCCACCTTTGGTAAAATTGATTTTCGATCACATCTGCAAGGTTCAATGGCAATTCAAATGATGGATCTTGTAGTGATAAAACATGTCATTTTAATGTTTTCATGATAAGCCATGTCCTCCCTATGCAAGGTTGTTTACCATCAAATGCCCTCAATGACATTAGGATTGGTTCCACCATGTGTACAAAGTTAGCACAAGTATCCAAAAATTTATCCCTCCTTATGTTGCTCGAATAACTCTCACCTTGGTGAATGACTTTTGATGATGACTGCCACATAATGAGTTGACAAAAGTTGTCCAATTAAGATCGGCAACAGTTTGCTCAATGGCAGGTTTGAGCTTGAACAACCTTTCAATCATTTAAAAATTGGTTGCAAACCATGTTTCAATGGGGTTTAGTAACATTAAGTTGGTTCATAACGACAAAAAATTACTAGTGGCGCATGGTGTTGTCATATGAAATAAACAACTTTGACCTTTTTCATAATTTGTTTCGCCCATGTTGCTTTCCCCTAATCTTCCAATAGCAAGTCCAAACAATGAGTAGCACAACCTTGAAAATAAAGACTTGGAAAATGATGGATTAGCTAATTAATTGCACTTCTCATGGTCAAAACATTGTATATACAAATTTGTACAATGTTGTCAACTCCAATGGTTTCGATGTATCCACCCAATGCATTGCATATGTAATGGGCATCCTTCCGCTCCCTAATTGTGCCAATGGAACATATGAATACATCGCCACTTGGACAACTAAACATCATGTTCAATAATGGATGCCGTGCAATCTTGTCCCAACCATTAGAACAAACGTTTGCTCCATATTTGTGAATTGAATTTTGTGTCTTCTCGGTTACCTATTTGGACATATCCACCTTGGATTATTTTAACGAATATGTGCACAATCCATGGTATGATGGGGTTTTGTAGTAGGTTCAAGATTTGGAGGTTGCTTTCACACTTTTCACAAACATAAGGTGTCGCACAACATTGAAAGGATGTTCACTTCATGAAAAAAAGTTGCCAATTTTTTGTCCAAATCCTATTTTTTGGCTGAATTCAATCCCTTAGACAATAAAATTTGTTGAAAGGTTTGAATGTCATTATTTGTAGATCTGTTAGGGCCCTTTGTGTTGTTTGTAAGGGGGGTGAAATTTCAAGCCCCTCCCACTTGAAATGTTGAAAGAGATTCTCCTTCCACTGAAGGGTTTGGCGTTTCCATGGCCACATCCTTTGTTCACCCATTTGGGATATGGGTTGATACTTCCATGTCGATTAGTGGTGGAGGGGCAAGTCCACCATATCGGGCAAAATAGTGCCTTCATTTGTGGATGTGTTGAACACACGATAATTTTAATTTGCCCATTGCCATCATATTGATAACCCAAATGGAAGAGCATTCTATTCTTGCAGTCTAAAATAACATTGCCACAAAACTTACATCCCACCTTCCTTGGCTTGTCCTCTGGCATCAAATACCATGTGCTCCACACGTCCCACCTTCCTTCCATTGATAAAACATTATACACAAAAATAATAGGCTTGATCAATATAATTAATGTATTCAATAATAAAATCAGATTTCACCTTTAAGGCTACAATTGAAATTCAGCATCAATTACAAATGCAATGTGATGATCAGAAATTCAAACAACCATAAAGGTTTCACCCCTCCCTCCCAAGGTATATGGCAATCGTTAGTGTTAAACAATACAAGGCCCACACACCTCAAAGGAGAAAGTGAGTATTGATATGTAAGGTATCCATTTTATTACTAGGTAGACCAAATTTTGTCGCCAAATCAATGGTGGAAATCAATCCACTGCTAATCAAACAAATTAGATTCACAAATGTGAGGCAATCGAAAAAAATGCAATCACCACTTGCGACAACTAAAAGCATTTCATCACTAATTGTGTGGTGATGGAAAATTTTTAGTCGTCTTAGGCTTGGTGATTGAAAATTTCCCATCACCAAGCATGTGGTGACTAAACTTGTTCCATCATTGTAGGTTTTATGATGACCAAAATGGGCCCAATTTTAGTCGCCCATAAGCTTGCCACGGGAAGTCCGAGAGTCCTTTTGACCTAGGTTGATATAAGTTAACCTTATATTGATGTGACATAGGGGTGCGTCTATGTCCAAATGCATTTATAGTGTTATGACAAAATGCTTGGATGTTTTGACAACCCTATTTTCAAAGCATTTCAAGTCCTTTAAAAAATGAAAAAAAAGCAAAAACATTGGTTACAATGTTTTATGAGTATTTTTTAATATTCTTACATTCATTGAATTCTTTAAAAATTATTCTACATGTTTTCATAATATATAAAAAACCTTTTCATGCAAACATATTTAAGAGTTGCAATATTAATTACATTTGCTCTAAATCCACTATTGTGAGTACACCTATATTATCTTATGAATGAGGTGTCATTGAAGACCATACATTGAGTTTTCTTCAATAAAACTTATTAGAGATTATTACAATTCAAGAACTAGATTGTACCAATTCCCAAATATACATATATGTAAGATTGTCCATAATAGTTCACAAGCTTTAGAATATGACTCTTGCAAGCCTAAATTAAACAAATTTCATACCTTGATGCTCATGGCCTTTTTCCTTATGACAAAGAGTTTTGAAGTTAATTGAAAACCTTAAAATAATATCAAAACATTCAAGATTATAAATAAACACCTATCAAGACTCTCATGTGTATTGAAAACATGGTCAAAGTGGCTAATTAAATGTTTTTGAATATGTTAACCACAATTTACCAAATGTTGATGAAAAAGACAACTATATTCCAAATTTTACACATGCAAATGCAAAGAATTGTACTTTGGGTTAGAAATTTTGTTTTTTCTCAAAAATGAAAAGGGCTTATCTAGCTTCTAGTCTTTTCACTTTTCAAATCAAGGAAATCATCACCCCACCAACAAATTTCATATGATGTATGCTTCAATTTTTAATTAATTAGACATTAGACATATTCAATGCCTTTTGTCTTTTCATACATAAATAAACATTGTTACATGCAAAGTTTCATAACATGAATTCAACATTTCATTTTTCTCCTAAAACTTCAAAACAACACCCATGACTAGATGTAACACACATATACATACATCATTAATTTTATCCCATTATTCATAGCATAATCTTTCATATTAAAGTTCAAGGTAACAATTGTAAAACATAATTACGTATTGTCCATTTAGAAAGAGAAAGCTATATGTTTATCTTAGATTAAATTGTTTTTTGGATCAAGACTATTAACTCTACTATTGACCTACTTTATGAATCTAGTAGATCTTTCTTTCTAACAACACGATGTATAAGGATTGAAAACACAAGAACTTGTTTAAATTTTGGATGAATTTCTTAGTTCACACTACAATACAAAAAAATTAAAACCTCAAGATTCAACCTTTGTGTTACAATTCCCTTTGCTTCACAAAACTATTTCTCTATTGCTTATTACTTTCAATGTTCAACCCCATCCACTTATTTGTGAAGGCTTTGACTTCCTTCAAATAAGTGCCATGATGAAAAATATACGAAATTGCATGAAAAGAAATACAACAATAATGAAAAGCAATGGTAAAGCAACAAAAATGTTCCTTGGCCCACCTCCAAAATAGAGTCATCTTGGCATTTTCATTTTGAAAAGTTGAAAACTTAAAGTGCCCTTTTCACATAGATTTTCAGTTTTAAAAAAATGCACTTTCGCATGCCATTCACATCATGGAATTTGTTTGGATGTGATGGTGATCCCAAAGTTTGTCTGTTTTATTGAAGAGGATTGTGCAATCAAACCAATTTTGTTTGGTGGGATTTTTCAATTCGATTTGTGAGGTAGTGGCGTTGTTGTGGATTTGACCTTAGGCATCATTGGTACACAACCATTTTTGTCACGAAATGTGAGACTGATATATATTCCTTGCAACGTTGCAAAGAAAGCATTTGTAAACTCTATTATTTCCTATCTCATGGTAAAGCTTCCAAACTTCTTTACATGTTCATACCTCAGCTATGATTGATATTGATGATCTCATTCCACCAAAACATTGTGCAAACAATAACAGAGTGACGGCTTTGTGAAGCAAAGGGAGTTGCAACACAAAATTGTGTCTTTGGTTTTCACATCTTCTACAATGGACAAACTTATTCAACATAACTTGAAATTTCTCTACATAGGACCATGAAAAATTATCCATACTTAGTCACAAAATTTGTCCATATGCAATTATCACAAAATTATGAACACTGAGTTCTAATCCAATAATTATCTTATGCTTGATTTCAGCCATGAATTCAACAATTATTCTACAGTGGATTTGAATTGTGAATTCAACATTCATTTCATGGGGTATTATCTCAATACTTATTTCATGGTGTATTTCAATGATTATTTTGCAATGCATTTCTAAACATAAGTTTGAAAAAATTATTTTCATGGTGGATTTTGGATTGATGATGAGGATTGACCTTTTTTTTCTTTTTTTTCCTCTAAGTTTTGGCAATTGTTGAATGTGACCCTCTGATAGGACACAACACAAGAGTTGGGTGCTCCCAATTGTGTGATTTTGGGGGCATGTGTACAAAGGGTCCAATGTGAACCCCTGATAGCACAAAACAGAAGAGTTGGGTCAATTATGCACATTTGGGGGACTAGGATGTGTACGTTTGGGGGACTAGGACGTCCCCCGGTCAGGGAGGTGAGTTGCAGGAAGAGGGTTGGGCGTCAAGGGCAGCCCTTGTTTTTTTAGTGGCGAGATTTCACCGAAAAGCGAAATTAAATTTTTTTTTTTTTCAGAATAAAGTGATTTTGGAGGTTTTCAATTGCCAAAAGAAGTCAGGAAAAAATACTAAAACTCACCAGATCTCCCTAAGTGGTTTCCAGTGTGTAGCCAAAAATATAGGGAGATAATTAAAGATTTGTATTTCATATTTGGTTTATGGCCAGGCTTGGCTTAAAAAAATATTTGTATTTCAAATTTGGTTTTTATAGCCAGATTTGGCTTAGGAAAAAGATTGGAATTTCATATTTGGTTCTTATAGCCAGATTTGGCTTAGAAATCTTCCTAAAGGACGATAGCCACAAGTTTTTTTCCACATATTCCTCTGGACGATCGCCACTTTGGCTACAAACAAACAAATAAACAAACAAAAATTCATTAAAATTCCACTAGGTCTGGTGGGAGAGAGAGAGAGAAGGAGGGAAGGGAGCTGTCGGTCGCACGGCCGACAAGCTCACTCTCCTTTCTGTTGTGGACCGACCAGCTTGGAGCTTGTTCCCTGCGTGACATACACACACACGCGCCATTTGCGTTGAAGGCGCCTCTCCTGCGGAGCTTCAGCTCATCCGTGGGTTCAGTCGTCACACTAGTCCCGCCATCCATGATTGCTGCCGCTGCTGCTGCTTCACAGCACCCAGTTTGATCCTAGAGCTCCATCGATCACAAATGATCGTGATCATGCAGCAATTTGTCTCCGGGCGAACACATTTCTCTTTCGGAAATTACAAACTTACTTCTTCTTTTCAGCAGCTCGACTTTCGGAAAACAATCGATTGCAGCTTAAGCTTGCCGCGAGTTGAAGCACAGGCCAAGAGTCGACCCTCCTGCTGTTTTGGAGGAGCTGTTTTGGAGAGCCCGGGAGAGCTCCTTTTTCGCGTAAACTTGTTTCAGAAGAGCTGCGAGAAGCAAGCAGGAGAGAGATTCATGAGCTGCATGAGCTTTCCAATTGGGTTGACGAGCTCGGGAAAGTGACAAGGGGTTGAATGATCAATCCGAGAGGAAGAGAGCTGGAAGAGAGCATAGGAAGAGAGCTGGTGGAGAGCGTGTAAGCTAGGGGAACAAAAGCTTGCGGTACTAGTACTGTACAGAGACTGTAGAGACTCTGGAGGCGGTGCTATATTCCATGGGGATGAGAGCTGAGGGTTCCTTGCAGAAGAATGCCAGAGCTTGGTATTAATGATCTCTGACCTGCCGTGACAGCTTTCGTGTCAGCAGCAGCTTGATGAGAAATGAAATTAAGAAGGAAGTTTCACATCCTGATCAGATGACAACAGAAAGGTAATTGGCGTCGCCTGGGGTTTCTCCATCCCGGGTCCAGGACGACGTCCCACTGAGCTCTGTCGACTTGTTCGACTCCCGTACTTTCTTGAGTGTGGCGCTCCAGCTGGTCGGTATGACCACAGCTATTTTTGACTGCAGCAGCTCGGCGATGCTCCACCACCAGCTCGGAAGCTGCTGCAAGCGTTTGACGCAGAGAGGTTGTGGGTTTAAGTACTCGCGGTAACCAGCGGCGCCGGGCCTCCACTCCTTGATTTCCCGCGGATGTCCCAGTCTAGCTGAGAGCGATGAAACCGGCTCTATGACTTGGTCACAATCCGTTTTGACGATTTCGCGGACACAGATCCTTGACGTCAACGATCCTGCAGGTATACCACGGATCTCTGCTCCCATCTGCAGCCGCTCTTAGCGATCTGGACAACAACGACTCTGACAGGACACTAGTGCAGCCTGCAGTAGTACAGAAAGTGCAATTCAAAAGCTTGATCTCAAGTGGAGCGAGTGTCATCTGCCAACATATTCTATATGAACCATCGGCCCGCGGCCGGTTCGTGATTCTTGATCAGTTGTCGACAATAGCTCAGCAGCTTCACCTCATTTCATTCAGCTTTTTTCGCCCAGGAGAGACCGCGACTACGTACATCGCCGAAATGATTACTGCTAACTTGCCGTTTGTTCGACGCGGGGACAGACAAAGAGACAAGTCTAGAGCCCGACGGCGCGTAAGGGTGTTGGCCATGACAATGCTCTATATCTCAATGCTCGTTCTGTTGGCTTTGTCACGAGGTTTTACAATCGGAGGAGGCGCTGCAGCTCGCGGGTCAGCTGGTATGTGCTCGACGTGCCTGCTGTTAATGCGATGCGTAATTGGTGTACGCAACACGTACTGATCTCTAAACAATTTGTAAGAACTTCATGTACAAACAATACATTGGGTGTATATGTTTGACACAATCCAAACTTCACGTTTGCCTTGGTTGCAGTAGCCGCATTGTCGACAGAGACGAATCTCAGTACTGGGCAAGGGGCTGCAGCTGGTGATCATTCACAACATGATGATCAAGCCGCTACCAGCGTCCGTAGGCGGTCAGAAATCAAAAGCGGGAGTCCGCCGCAGAAGCTGGTTTTGGTAAATATTCTTCTTCAATCCTGTACTGGCAAAATATCGTCACATTGCGTGCACTATCTCCCAGCTTCGACGGATCTCAAGTAGACTAAGGGTTTCATGATTCTTTGCAGCTGCTGCGATATTTCTACAAAACGATCTTAGAACCTCAACTGTTGGTTGCAACTTCAACCCCTTTCTCTCTCTCTGTATCTCTGTCTCTTACTTGGGAGTCTAGAATGTCAGCCATATGAAAGGCGAGATCGGCGTTTGACATTAGAAGATGTTTTGATCCCCTGACATGTCCAATTTGTTGCTGCAGAGTATCAGCAGCAGCGGGTGGTTACTACGGCAAACAAGAGCCACGGCCGCCGCGGCGTCTCAGCTGGTGCATTTGTATGGGCAACGAGAGGAGGAAGCAGCAAGTAGTAGTAGTAGTAGTAGTAACAGGAGATTGTTGCAGGCAGGACCAGGCTCATCTTTACCTTCCTGCACCGGAAAGTGCGGAGTGTGTTCCCCTTGCAAGCCGGTTCACGTCACAATCGGCAGTCCACACGAAGTCATCTCGGAAACAGAATACTACCCAGAGGTGTGGAGATGTCAGTGTGGTAACAAGCTCTTTATACCTTGACACTTGCCAGCTTAATATTACAGTGAAAAGAAGATCGTCTAGTCGCCTTCTGCAGGCAGGATCACAAGTGCAGCTTAGCTATGGATTAAGTCCATGTTGTTCGTGCTAGTCAGCTGCAACTGGTTTAGATCATGAAATTTTTAATCAGTCTTTCAGTGGATCAACTGACGTCTGAGAGACTTGTCAAGCAAGCAGCAGCTTCAGGCTTTGAGGTTCCACTGCAACCCATCCCCTTTAGCTCATCTCCGAGTTATTGATCTTGTATTGAGCAGTTTCAGCAGCAATGTCGGGCTATCTAGCTAGTGCAGCTCACACACTTATATATACAATTAGTGCAAGAATTACTAATTAGCCCCAGTCTTACAGTGCAGCTGGGAGCCAGCTTCAGGACGGACTTCTCATAGCTCAACATAGTCTCTGCATACATAGGCCACTGCCTGATCAATGCAATTAGATGTAACTTCTAGTGATGTTGCAATTGTTAATCTAGACTAAAGTTAATTAATTAGATTGCATTTTGTAATCGAAGTAACTTGTTGCACTTGCACCACTGAATTTGGACTACTCCTGGATCAATGTTGTATTGATCATCATCCTTTCCACTTGGGCAATACCAGCTGCAGGTTCTTGATCTTCTGTGTAAGTGACTACGAAATTTCAATTTTACAAAAATGTTGCATTCATCAAGTGATCTGGGTGTAGGCATCAAAGTAATATAAAGTTCACAGAAATAGTTATTACCTCAAGTGTCAAGGTTGGATGTCAAACCTTCTTGATAAGAAACATTAATTTGTTTTTAGATTATGTAATGAGTCTTGAATAGCTTTTGTACTCTTAGATTCATGAATGAATAATTACACCATAATCTTCTAGTTTCGCAGATTTAACTCACACAGTTCAAGTTTTGCAAGACTGCAGATTTAATTGAGCTAGACTAAGGTAAGGCAAGTTGATGAGCTGCACCTATACTGCTGATTATGAAATCAAACAAGCTTGCATTGCATCACAACAAGACTGAACTTATATTTAAACCACTTGAGCTGCATCATGCAGCACATCATCCCTCATTTCATCACTCCTTTTAAGTTCAAAATTTGTTGAGTTGAACCCGCGTGCACTTACAACTGTGTAACTGTCTGGATCTTCTTCTAATTAGTCCCCCCCATGAATTACAAAAATTTACATCATCATTCTTATTTTTCTTCTTCTTTTGTGATCCTCAAGGGAGCTTTGCATCCAGCAGCTGCACCTTCAGCCTTGGAAGGTCCAGTTGCTTTCCATTAGCATGAAATTCTCAAGCCAAAGGTGCACTTAGTTGAGTTCATTTTTGTTCACATGGAACTGCCAGGCTTGAAGGTTTCATTTCCATTAGCATGAAATTCCCAGGCTGAATCCAAGGTGTAGGTAAGATTCTTTTACATGAACACTAAATTCCCAAGCAGAAGGTGCAAATAGGGTTTTCTTCATGCAAGTCTTGGGAATCTGAAGATTTGGCAAATCTGGGGCATCTTGAGTCAAATGCAATAAGTCAAAGTTCCGAAGCTAAAAGTGCAGTTACTCAATGGAAAGGTGCCATAACACTCTCTCTAGCTTTTTCAACAAACTAATGCAACCCATCTGGTGCCAAGTGCCACTTGCTTACAACAAGCAGCTGCCTGACTCTGGCCTTCATTAATGGCAGGTTCAAACATGTGAACTGATGAAGAAATGGTGTAACATGGTTAGCATAGCCTTGATAATTTGATTTTCAAAAGAATGCAGCCTGCTTACATTCTCTGGGGTGAAACAGGGCCAGGCTGAACCAGCACCTAACCTGGTGGATTCTTCACCAATTTCTTGAGTCAGGCGCCTTAGAAGAATTTAACCCAAAAAAATGCTAAAATACCTGCTGGGTATCATGGGAATTTAAAACAAAAACTGATGTGGGCATTTCGAAAAGCAATATGCCTGCCACACAGTTGCAGGCGCTTTGCTTTTCAAAATGCCCCACCAGCTTTTACTCTTCGTAAGAGCACCTCCAAATACACTACAAAATTTGTAATATGTTTTTACAAATCCTGTAAAATGTCCTCGTGTAACTTCCAAATTTAGGAAATGTGATGTCAAAATAACTGTTAGAATTAAGGTAGAACAGCCCATGAGCGATCACTTAAGTGTTCAGGGCAGGCCGGATCCAAGGGGAGGGTTCTGTTGTTTCTGGTGTCCAAATCAAATTTGAACCCCTCCTATTGACACATCTGGCACACTAAAAACTGTCAAAAACAGAATACAATTGAGAAAGCTACGGCCCCCCAAAGTAGAGGGGGTTAAGAACTCAAAACAAATAAACCATCAAATGCTACAAATCCGGTTCCTGATCCCCCAAAAAATTCCTTGTATGTTGCTCTATCGCTAATAAAGTTCCAGGATGATTTATAAAACTGAAGGTGGCGCTCCTATAGCACTTTGAATCGTTTAAAATGAATAAGAAATGAGAAAGTTAGAAGCTTTGAAAGGAGGAGAGGTCCAAAGAGAAGAAAAAAGAAAAAAAATGTGTTTTGTGAAGTGGAAAGCTTTTTTTTCTTCTTGTTATTTTTTCATTATTCATCTTTCTTTGCACTTCAAAGAAGATTTCTCAAGCTTGAGGTAATGGTCCTATAACATTTTAAATCACTCAAAATGAAGCACAGATGACAAAGATTTAAAGGAGTGTTCGATGATAGGGTAGTGATCTGTAATGGGCAGTTCTACCCTACACCAAAAAAAACTGGGGTGAACTGAAAACTGAAAACACTATTCCAATACTATAACTCAAAGAATTTTTCTAAACTTGGCCGCAAATATTGAGAGGATTGTGGTTCTACTTGATAGAAAAGATTTACTCCAAATCTAGATATCACCAAAGACAGAAATACAAATCCAAATTTTATTCATCCAACAATAATATGTATACATAAATGGGGCCCACTGCAAAACGCAGAACAAAATCATATGAGACTTTGTTTAATGTTTAGTGAATGCAAAAGTGTGTGAAATTTTGGATCTCATGATTAATGTTCCTCTGGTGGGTTTGCTTTTGGGGCTTCTGTTTTGGAGTTGTTTCTGGAGCATTGCTACTATCCTCTGCCAATAATCACTTCCATCACCAACCCTCTTTGTTGGCTCTGCCTGGCTTTACCCATCCATAGGGAAGAGACTTTGCATTTGTAGGATTTTGGGGGTAAAACTCTGGACCCAACTTGGAACCAATTTGTGAGTGACAGTTGCAGCCTCAGTTGTACTATGTACAGTTGTGTTGGATGAACCAGCACCACCACTACTACCATGGTAAAAGATTCTTTTTGATTCCTTCTAAACATTATAGATATCCCAGAGTAAGGCATGGCTTTTACTCTTTTACAAAAATTATATTTTATCATCTAAGGGAACTTGGAATCGATTTAAAAAGATCAACGCCCTAGTCAAGGCTCAAATTTCAAGAGAAGGACAGCTTCAAGGTTTGATTCCAGAACCAGTTCTAACAAAAAGTAGGAACATGCAATTCAAGTACCCTAGAACCTCCTCAACCCTGAACTTGCCCAATATCTGAACTTGACAAGACTGATATCGACTTTTGAACATACCAGCTTGTACAGCTAATGGATTATTTTATTTTGTCATGCAGAGTTATAATGCTATTGAGTACTTTTTAAAGCTTTCATATCAGTCTGCTCCTGGTATTGTGTCTAACTAAGACCAACTTTTGACTGGTATGAAGTAGGTATATACCTAATATGGAGAATGATATAAGAATTGATACAAGGTTGGAATTACCTTAGGTCCCTTCCAGGCTGATATACTAATAAGGCTGGTGTTGCCTCAGCTCATACCAGGATGGTAAGGTCCTTTCTACCAGTATTAATACCAGGTGCAAACCTATATATCAGATCAACACTCAAATAAACCCACAGAAAAGTACGCCCGAGCATGTTCACCTCCATGCCCTCTACAAGTATTTATCACATCCAATGTATAGTGTTAATCCCACCCATAAACATGAAAAAACTTACAATATAAAGAAAGAGGCAATTTAAAGATCACCACCTGGAGCAATTGTTAATCCGGCCTACCAACAAAAATAGTCATTTTCTTCTACTAGCCCACTTGGAGGGCATTTATCTTGGATTGCACTTGACATTCACAGTCTTCAGTTAGTTTCACTGTATTTGACTGCTATTCGTCATCCAAAATATAGTGTACATGCTATTTTGTCACAACAGGTGGAGATGCTCTAACATTCCCAAAACTCATTGGAAACCAAACAAGCCAAAAGGAAAATGCAATAGGATGTGAAATCATGAAGTACATGTTTCCAATTATTAAAACGGGATTTTGGAAACACAAAAACATTTGAATAGTTGAGGATTTCAGAATGATTTATTTCTTGTAAGAATCCAAACCCATGAATCATGAGCTCTTTTCAATATTCCGCTCACCACCAATATCTTATACCAAAAACTCCGACATGGGTACTTGAGTTTTGCATTCTACTTCCGTGATTGAATGTTTTAGCATTGAATGTTACCATGATCTACTCATGGCAACTTATCTACATTTATTAATTGTGGTTTTTACACGTGCTAGTCTACTCCTGGAGGCACCTCTCTGTATACATTACCAGTCATGAGTACTGACCCTCCCTATGTCCAGTCAAGAGAAACTAACCAAATCGTAACAAACAAAATCCAAAGATGAAGAAGAATCCTGTTGGAATGTATCATTTTTCTGCAGACATACCAATCAGAACCCAAATAAGAGAAACTGAAAATAATAACTGAAAATAAATTTTTCATCATAAAACTTTCAGTACGGATGCCACCACTTGGAAACTTATAAAGATCATGGCAGTCAAAATAGCCAAGTTGGATCTGAACTCCATCTGAAGAACTGTCCTTTGCAAAATCAGAAAGCAGCAGCTAAGAGTCAAGGAACTGTGAAACTCCATTCCACACTGTTGTTGATTTGCAGCATGAGCTGCCCCTTTATTGTACGAAAAACACAGTTGAAACAATTGTTTTTTAAACCGGAATGAAACCTGAACATAACTGGAAACCTTACGAAAACTTAATTTTTTAATATAAAATAGACAACAATGTCAGCAACAAAAAGGCAGAAGAGTAAACCTGCTGTGTCTGCTTCCTTTGCCCAAGTGCCAGTGCTTGTTGTCTCACAGAACAACACGGACATGCATACTTACTTGGAAGAAGAAGACTGAATTAGTGCTATGTACAAAGGCAAGTACCTATTTGAGCAGAGCAGCTGCAGCACTGAATGATCAACAGAAAGCAGAGCAGACAGACAGACAGACAAAACATGCAATCAAGCAAGCTTGCTTTTGTGGAGCTCATGTGTCGAGCCTGAGACAAAGTATCACAATAAGTACAGGAATGCAGCATCTCACATACAGCCACTAGACAGCAGTAAAATGCCAGGGGATTGGTCATATGATGTGAGGGATTGGCACAATTTCTGACTAATTTCTGGCTCATACTACAGTTGCTATTAAGTTAGATGGTGGTCCCACTCTGGATGATGGGGTGCAGGACAACAGCTGATTTTATCACTACTCAAGCCAAGGGAGAGAGAGAGAGGGTTTTTCTTTGTACCCCTATAAATAGAAGGAAAACCCTGTAATTAAAAATCAAGGATGGGAACGCATCCATCCAAAGTACAAGGCAAATGAGAACACAAGTAGACACAACCCAAAGAAAAAACAAAAACAAACAATCAACAAAAATCAAGTAAAAACTCTATGCAAGGAGGACTCATGGCTATGAAATGACAATCAACAATAACAAAGGAGACCTAAGATTATAAATATGTACCCCCATTTAATAATTGGGGGTATCATCCCAGGTTGAAAATAGTGACAAAGAGCTTCTGAAATCTGATAGTGCAGCACTTCAGCTTTTTGTGTTTTATCTGTTCCCAATGTGTTCCTATCAAGTTCCCAAAGGTGTCCCCCAAGTATTCCTCGAGACAAAATTCCCAATAGCACCCCAATTTTATCCCATATTGTTTGGGCATCATAGTTCAACTTCCATGTATATAAAGTACCTTAACAACTATTGTGTGAGCACCTATTGATTGATAGATCTAACAAATAGGTTACAAAGAGGGAAATAAGTACTCATGTGGGTTACCTATTTGTTAGATCTATCAATCAATAGTGAAGGGCATACCAAAGTTTTTTCTTTTGGCAATGAATCACTTTGATTGGCCCATCACAAAATAAATTCTGAAACTTTGAACGCTCCCATGAATAGAAGTTTGCAATGTCAAAATAATAATAATTTATTTATTTCCTCTTCACTTCATTTGTGCCATTCAAAAATATATGAAAATATATAAAAGTGCTTTCCTTTGGCCCACCTATACAAATGATTAGAATTCAACTTTTGATGAAGGTTATCAAATAAAGTGTGATGCTATTGGGAATATCTTTGGGGAAGACATTGAAAAAATGGAGGAACGTGTTGGGAACACATTAAGAACTTCATGTGAACACTTTAAGAAGTTGATGTAAGGGGTTTGGCATACCCAAAATTGATGGTTCTTTGATTCTGCAGTTTTTCAAATACCCAGAACTAAGTGGAAACATAGAAATCTGTTGGTGCGTGCTTTGTGTGAATTTGGGTTGTTTGGCTTTGCATACCAAGACAGGGACAATGTGTTGAGTATCATTATAGAGTGCACTAGCTTTCAAAGTTGAAATCCTAAATGCCTGATAAGCCAAAAATGGGTTTTTCTAGAATTAGTACTGTGGCCCTAGAAGAGGACCTAGGTTGTCATGATTGCAATCTCACAGTTCAAGATGTGATGAATGTAAGGTGAGATTGTTCCTTTACTTTAGACCTATATAGTTTCATGCACACACAATATGGCAATAATATTTTTTGTTTGAAGTGGCTTGCTTCCTTTCCCTTGAATGGGTGTCTTCATAATATTGGCATACATTATGTGTATGTGTCATTTTGTTTAGGATGTGGAGTTATTATGCATGAAATTTAAAAGCATGTACATAGTTCAAACCTATATTTGCTACTAGTATGTCATAATCGTTTTTTCCTTTGTAGAATTCTTCCAAAAAGTATTTAAAATCAGGTTTTGGAATATAATTCAGAAGCCTAATTTCATCCTCACCTACATATACACACAACTCAAGATAAGACATTGTTTAGGTACACAAGATGCCCCCAACAAGCACTGTCCCCGGGCGAGAGTGCAATGCCCTGCATAGAACCATGTGGTTCTGCCACAGGGTTTGACTAACATTACCCTAGTTCTAGCTCAAATGAAGCAATGCACGGATTGACTAACTCAATGCTTGGAAGAAGGTAATCATATAAATCCTCACTTCCGCATGAGTTCAAAAATTGAATTGGGAAAGCACAACATGCAGGAAAACAATTTTTTATTATTTTTTTGGATAGAATGCACACAACTGCACACAACTGCACAAGGCACAAAACAACAAAACAATTTTTTTAATTTATTTTTGGATAGAATAAGCACAACTGCACACAACTGCACAAGGCACAAAACAACAAGCCCAGACAGAACTCTGGTGGAGGGGGCATTTAGTGTCCTGCATTTAGCTATTTGTTTATTCAACGCATCAGATACGAGCACTCTATCAGCTAGGGTGAACACCAGTACATGCACCTTCTTGAGTGAGGCCATTTCCAAGTTGAAATTAACCTGCAAAATGTTAAACTTGGACTCAGAGATCCTGCTTTTAGTTTAAGGATGGGATATTAATAATGTTTACAAGCAACCCAAGAAAGATTAGGGTTTTTACCATGGTACGAGTGTAAGTGCTGGTTTATCTGCGGTTACCTGACCAACAAAAAGAACCCACCTAGCAACCGTGGTCCTTTTTTGTTTTTCAGTTCTTGAGAGACAATTCCCAACCTGGTTCAGAGACCTACACATACCCCTATATGGGAGGTTGTGTAGGTACCAATGTTGTACAATAGGTAGTTGAAAGTGACCACCTGGTTCAGAAGTAAAACCTACACACTCAAATCTTTTTGAAAATGTAAAATCTGTTGCATAGAAATTCACAAAGAGTCAATTTTTCCTTGTTTAAAAAATTAATGCCTATAAAACAAAATTGTTTGCAACCGCATGCTCAAACCCTTGTGGGTAACTTTTTGGATGAGTTCAAACCATATCACCAAGGACCTTGGATTGTTCATTTGTTCATTGGACATTTGATTTGTTGCACTTTTTAAAGTGTTGGGGTTGCCTTCTTTTGAAAAAACATTTCATTCCAAATAACTAATTGTGCGTCAATCAATCAATAAACTTTTACAATAGATCCATTTTTTTCATTCATCATATGTACAATCCAAGTTTTTTGAACCCAAAAATGAAATCAAAACTTGATGGAGGTGTACTTTGGAATTTTGAATCTTGATACCTTATGTGAAGATTGTTTTGATTCATCAATTATACAAACATTTGGGCCAAGTTGATGACGGGAAAAAAAAAAGGAAAAAAAGAAATGACATGTTTTGTGCTACCATAATCAAAGTCCTCCTTTTTAATGTTTCAGATAAAATTCATAATTTTCAACAAAATCTATAGGTGTCTGAAGTCTGGATGCTTTTGTTCATAATGATTTTCTAATGTAGCACATTGTATATATGACAATTTTTTAATTGAATTTTACAATAAAGAGTTGCAATCTTGAACATGTATTTTGTTGATTTTATAACATTGGTATCCTTTTGAAGGATTATCTCCTGTTTGTTGTTGGTCTTTTGTTTAGTGGGGTTGTGCAAGAGAAGAATGAGCTCTGGCATCATAAGCTTATTATTTTGTGGGGCTTGCATCATAAACATTAGTGATTTTATTTTTGGCAAACTATTGCCAAATCTTGACCAGAAAAATCTGATTTTCACCTATACACAGGATATTTTATGGGGAAAAAAAAAAGGGCCCAAATTCACCAGATTTCAAGATTTTTTCTATCCAAATCTTCAGTTCTTGTGTTAATAGGTTCTTGTTGGTAGCAATGAATATAGAAGGATCCTTCCTTCCATTCTTTTCACTTCCATCTATTGTTAAAAGCTAAATTTGGTTAAATTGTCCTCACCACTTTCGCTACATCCTGAAATTGGAAAGAAAAACATCTATCTACGAAGGAAGGTAGTTTGTTTTGTTTAGTAGTTATGAGATCCACCAAACCAGGATGCTTTGATCGTGTTCTTGGTGTCTTTGGAAAGCTCTTGACAAGGAGGGGTGCATGGGCTTCTTGGTACATGATGTTTGGACTTGCGGTGCAAAAGTTCTTGAATATTGAATGCTTTCTTCACTCAAAATTAAATAAAATCGTAGCTGAAAATTTAGGAGGAATTGGAATGTGCCTTTGATGTTGTTGCAAATATCTTGATGAGCAGGATTTCATGGAATTTATTTTGGTAGTATTTGGATTCAGAATGTGGGAGATATTGAATTTTAAGTGATTTCTGCCGCTGAAAATTCAAATAAATTCCAAATGACCAGGTTTTGGAAGGGAAAATCAGTTGAGGATGTGGTAACACTTGGGCCAATTTCAGGGATTTTACAAAAAATGTAGGGAACTTTGTTTTTGCAAAAGTACCTTACACTTTTGTAAGGTCCCGGAATTTGAAATCATTCTTTGCATTGGGGGGAAGGCACCCCCCCCACTGAGGCTCCTCCTGGATTCCGTCCGGCTCCACCCATGGCCTGAATGGCCTGAACGGCACTGTTTTTCTTTTCAATTCCCTGTTGAAGCCAGTGAAACAATACCCACCAATGCACCAGTTGGACGTTCTGTCCACTACTGGCTGGTGGCTGTTGTTTTTCATCCGCCACCTGACCCTGCAGTAACCCACGGGTACAAGTCACACCGTTTTGACTATTTTTTTGGGCCTTTCCCTGACCTCCTGAATCCTAACTACATTGACACCTAGCTATCCTACTAACCTACGTACCTTACTCTCCTAGTTAACCTAGTAAGCTAGCTACCTTATTGACCTAGCTATCTTAGTGAACTAGCTTTCTTCTTACTTACCTACTTTACTTCCCGACCTACAATTTTCTTAAGCTACTTACCTACCTACTTTCTTTAATTACCTACCCACTTATCTACTTACCAACTTTTTTAAACTACCCACTCACTTATCTACCCTACCCTACCTACCCACCTACTCACCTTGCTTCATTTTTAACTACCTGCCTATCACTTGCGCAATGCCAAAATTCACCTGTTCATATCCTACAAAATATTTGAGTATTGCATTGAAGATAGAAACAACCATTTTAGCCAACTAGAGCCACTAATGACAATAAAATGGCAGACCTTAAATCAGGTATTGCAAATTGTGGGCAACTTTGATCAGGTTAATTTTAGAATTACACCTCCACTTTGGCCTATTTAATGCATGTTGTATTTAATTTACTTAACCTCATTTCATTAAGCCCCAAGCAATCGATTTACCAATTTGATGATGTACCTATTTTAATGATGTAATTAAGTAATTATGGTTTGAATTTAAGGTTTTGAAAATAACAAATAATTATGACTTTTTGTCACCTTCTTATTATAATTAAAATCAAGATTAGGTTGGATTTGGGAAGAAATTTTCATTTTGACATATATGGAGCAATTTCTTTTGAAGGGGAGTGCAAAAAGTCTCAACTTGAAAAAACTATACATAGGGTAAAAACAAACCTTTTTTTGCACTCGTTTTTTTTAAATATTTAATTACCTTTAAAATGTAAGGCATAATAACTTGTTATAGTTTTTTCATGTTTTGCATTCGAATATATTTGTACATGTATTAAGGTTTAGGGCATTGATAAAATAAATGTAATTATGATACTTGAAACTTTTTATTTGTTTGCATAATGCAAGACAAGAACTTTTTAGATTATTTTTGTATCGCTGAATTATTTTTTGAAAAAAATCAATGTGATTGCATTAAGATTTTTTAAATGATAAAATATAATTTGACCTCTAAAAAATTTGTAATTACATTTGAATTTATGACTGAAAATGAAAAATTAGAATTTTCATTTCATTTTTTTCCAAAAAGCTTTGGCATGTATTTTCATATGAAATCAAAGAAATGATAAAAATAACTATAATATTATATTCGATTTAATACCCTATATTTGAATTTTGACCACAAAAGTCTTATTCTTTCACTTAAATCTTGTGTTATAGTTCACTAAATTCCACAGCCTCCCAAATTGGATGAAGACTTCAATCCAATTGTAATACCCACATGACCTTAAAACAACATTTTTAAAAATGGTGAAAATTTAACACCCATTCACATAAACCCATATTTGGGTATTACATGACCCCCAGAAAAACAAGCATTTATTTTGTGACCCACATGTGGGTGTTGCATCTCCCTCAAAAAGAATCCCTACTTTGCAACCCATATTCAAATATTGCATGAACCCCAAAAAAACTAACACCTATTTTGTGACCCACATTCAAATATAACACATTTTTACAATGCCCAATGCATATACAAAACCCTGACATGGGTATTATATGTTTTCAAATAAATATTAATTATTGGATGCGAAACATGCAAAGGTATTGATTAATAACAATGTTTTTCATATTGAAGTTATTTTATTGTTTTGCAAATGATGTAGTGTTATAAAACAAGATTATTTATTGTTTTCAATAGGGCATGTTGAGGTAAACAATAAATCTATGAAATTACAACGGTAAATTATTTTAGTTTTTTGAACCAACAAGGTGTAGTTATGCTTAATAGGAGCCAAAAGTAGTTGTAACCACTACTTAATTCTATGTTTTTTACAATAATTTGTTTTTCAAAATTATAATTTGAAAATATGTTCAAATTTTTGCGCATTATCAAATCTAATGTCTTATTCTATAAATGAAAATATGAAATTATTTCATTAACATTTGGACCTCCAAAAGTAACGTAAAATAATTTATAACTATTGTTTTTAAGCAACAAAAAAACTTGTAAATGGACTTGGAAAAAAATTTAAATAACATATTTTTGACAAATTTTTAACACAAACCTTAACAAAATAATACAAAAAAAAAAATTTTTAATTTTTTTAAAAGTTTTTTTCAAAAATATTTCAAGAATATCCCCCAAAAGGCAATCACCTAAGTGGTTTCTATCAACTTGTTTGCACCCAAGTTCAACAAAATGGTATATCAAAAATCAAGATTGTTTGAGACATATCCACATGCCATTGCAAATCATGTTTCCAAATGCAAAATGACAGCCTTCATGAACATGATAGGTGCATGGAAATTGTTTAATTTACAAAATTGGTTAAAAATGTACAATAACCTATAATCCTTCTTAAACCTTACTCCCTATCTAAGATGGATAACCCTTTTTAAAACTACAATTTGGATTACCCTTCCCATGTGCATGGTGATATGATATTGCCACCTTTGCTGCATGTCAATGTGTGATCCATTTGACTATGCATTGTGGTTGCCACAAATTCTTCCTTGGTGGTCTTGGCAACAAGGACCACTTTCACAAATTCAAGGTGAACCAAGTGTGTTTTTTTTCACCATGGGGTCATGCACCCTTTTAAGATGCGAGGTGAGCAAATATTTTTTAGCATAGGATGTTGAGCAAACACCAACTTGACACACCCACTTGGACCCCACTTTCACTCACTATTTGTCCTTTTGAACAATTCCAAGTTCATGAAGGTTATCTTCATCTGCCCCTCAATGCAACTGAAATTGAATCAAAAAATAAAACCCAAATAATTTTAGATTACTTTTGACATTATCACCATGTGGGTATTGCATATATTTTAGTCCCTATAAAAACCCATATTTTTCATATTTTTTAATATATATTGCACACAAGAAAGATTTTTAAAAATGCAACCCCCATCTCATTGTGAAATTTATGTTGTGGATTGTTTTTTCTTTATATTTGATTAGCACTTCCAAAATGAAAACAAGTATGACACAAAACGAACGAAATGTATTAATCATTTAATTCCCAAAGTTTTGTTTGTCTTAAGTGAGATGATACTTCAAATTCTATATACTATTCAAATTGTAACTAAAAGCGACACTATGATTCATTGCAAGCCTTGTTTATGTGAGAACATTTGAACTATGTGAATACATTAAAAATATGTTTAACTTATCATGTCTCATTTGTACACCCCATTGCCCACTTTGTGAAAGGTTGATATGTTGCATAAAAGGAATAAGAGTTGTCGATAAATATAAATAAGGGAGCTATGAGGAGCCTCTACATCTTTTGCCTATGTGAAACCACTTACATCTAATGAAGCTAGATGCCATTCAACTTGGGCCCAAGCTCCAACTTTCATCATTTTTTTGCATGGAGCCCATGAGAACCTTTACAAATGAAAATATGTTCAACATTCAAAAAACACATCTCTAGCCTAACCAAACCCATTAACCCAAACTTTAACACATAAACCCTAAATTAAACTATAATGAGATTATCCTTATTTCAAACTCAAATATCAAAAGAAAAAACCCTAAACCTTAGCCTTAAACCCTAAACTACCTAACCCTAAATAAATCTAAACCCTTTAATAAACATTAAGCCCTAATTTGAAACTCTAAATTAAATATTGTGAACAAGAAAAATGCAAGCAAAGAAAACCAAAAAAACTCAACTTTCAATTTGCCTACGATCACCAACCCACCTACTTCACAAGTTTGAAAAAAAACCATTATGCATGAAGCACCCAAAAAAAAGAAAAAAAAAAGGAAAAATCTCACTATTTTTTGTAGCGATGAAAGACGATTTTTTGTTTTTTATTTTTTATTTGTAAAGAAGAGAAGAAGCACTTTCTTTTTGGTTGTTATGTGGACCTATTCACATTGGTTGGCTGGCCGAAAAAACACACACAAACATAGGATGTTTGAACCTGCTCACATTAGCTGGCTACTTGAACACACTGGCTGAACACACACACACACACACACACACACACGGGGCTAGACTTGGCTGGCGACTAAACACATTGATTGGCTAAACACTGGCTAAAAACCACACAAAAGTGTTGGTTGGCTGGTTAATCAAAGGATAAAAACCCTAGTTGGAAAAACACAAAAAATGTTTGTTGGCTAAACTTTCGCCATTGCCGTTTAATCTTAAAGGGAACAATTGTGTGTGAAAAACAGTAGGTGCCCCTTTCCTGATAGAAGAAGTAGAAGAATCTGAGCGAGACTCATCATCTGATCTAGAGCTAGGTCCTGGTCCTGAATGTGAAGATCAATTTTCGTTATTTGTTATCCTCATCCTCTTCTTCTCATTCTCCTCCTCTTCAAGAGTGTATTCATTCATCAAAGGGGAATTAAATCATTAATACTGGCCATGGAATAACTGCCACAAACAAACGAATCCAAGTACTTCATTTAAGTTAGGTACTCTGAGAGGTTTTAATTCTGTGAAAAAACGCAAGTGAGAAATTTATGAATGTAGACAGAGGTATGGGTAGAGAGGTGTGCATCCTGTTGGCCAGAGCGGACCAGCACCCTGCATTGCAGGCACCATGAAGGATGGATGGATGGTAAGTGGCCACGAAATTGTTTTTGGTTGGCTTCCAGTCCCCTAGCTAACCATGGTGGTTAGATTCAGTTATTTGTTTTTGCTACCTACTAAGAACCCACTTTAAATCACTGTTGGGTGATTCTTTACTTTTATGAACAACCTCTGGTTTCAGTTCTAAAAAATAAATTAAAACAGTTCCAGTTCTAGTATATAATTGGAATTGAGAATCTAGTTCTAGTCTCGTTCTTTCTGGGAAAAACAAAACCTTTGGTTTTGGTTCCCAGATATTTGAAAAAAAAACTCATAAATATAAATAGAGAACCTGGTTTTGGGTTTGATTTTGGAAGTAGTTCCCAAACTCAAACCCAGTTCCAGTTCTGTTTTCATTAACCAGAACCCACAATTCTAACCTGCCAAACTGAGTAGTAACTGCCCAAACACTGCTTTAAAGCTAACTAGTAACAACATGCATTAAGCAGGTTGAGAATAGGCAGGTACTAAAGACAGTCCTTAGTAATGTATAAACCATCTAGTTACCTAGTAGTCACCAATTTCCATATCTATTACCCTACATGTGGAACCTACAGGATGGGTTACCAAGGAGAAACCAGATATCAACTCAGGTTGAGGTTCATCCACAACTGAATCATAAAGGGCATCCAGTGGATGGTGCGTTACTGGGTGATGCTTTACTCTAGCACAGTGGAGTGGTGTTGGGTGAGTAGGCCGGGAATTTGAGCGTTATGAGTCGCCTTAAGTCGGAAATTCCCGTCCCCGTGAGTGAGTCCTGTGCAGCAATCATGGACATCATTGCTTAGGGGACCAGTTTCACAAGACACAGAAGAGGGAAGCGCGTTGTCAGAAGGTCGGCCAGTCAGGCTGACGAACGACGGCCGGCAAGCAAGCCAGGCACGCAGTCAAGTGTGTAAAGGAGAAAGAAGCATAATGAGCATTGAGCATTACTGTCGTTAAGTAGCTAGATGCCTAGTAAATTTGCAGCACTGTTTCTGGCAGCAAGCAGCAGCTGGTAGCTAGTACGTATAAGCACAGTACCTATGTCAAAACAACTGCGGACGAGTGAGTAATTATGAATGAGCTCTTCCTTGCAGGCTTCAAAATTTCCAGTACTACAAAGTCAGTGTAAACTTCCAAGTGCAAACCCAATTTCACAAAACCTAAGTAGGTATTTGTTGGCTGCAATGAAGATGCTTTTACTCTCTAGCAGCGTACCTCTAGTTAGTAGCTCTGCACAGTGTTTTTCTTTTCTTTTTGCAACTTTGTGATTTTCCTCAAGTGCCTTATATCATCCATGAGAATATTTAGCCAAATTTGGTGATATTCAAAATATGAAAGTAGAAACATCTTAAGCACCATTTCCTATTGCATGCAGTTTGGGGCAAATTTTTGCGATTTTTATTTTTATATTTTGGGTTTTTCCCCTCAAAAAACTGGGAATTCGTGACAGAATATCCCTTTTCCAAACCAGTTTTAGCAAATTTCGTGACAAAATAATTCTCTGCCTTGGCAGCTTTGAAAATAAGTTATATTATTTTCAAAATTTCCAAAATTTTCAAAAACTATTTTTTTTCCCAAGAAAAAATTATGTGAAAACAAAAGTAAACAAATCTTTTGGAATATTCTGGATTTTATTTTTTTCGGCATGGAATATCAGGAGTTTTTTTTTCCTAACAAACTTTGTATTTAGATCATTCACAAGGAGATTTAGCCAAATTTGGCTATGGACTAGATATGAAAATTAAAAAATTTGAAGAAT
>Ga0116231_10003473_pt1 | contig 32753 bp, 27 predicted proteins | sample S1TSphgellanicum_2_FD_89695 | JGI IMG/M metagenome (GOLD analysis project Ga0116231, IMG submission 89695) | Host-associated microbial communities from peat moss isolated from Minnesota, USA - S1T2_Fd - Sphagnum magellanicum MG | ecosystem: Host-associated > Plants > Peat moss > Unclassified... | reverse complement strand
CAAATACAAGATGTTTGATTAAGAATGATGATTTTGGAGAAGTTTTCTATAATTGAACTTTCATCAAGCAAAGATCAAATACAAGATGTTTGATTAAGAATGATGATTTTGGAGAAGTTTTCTGTAATTGAACTTTCATCAAGCAAAGATCAAATACAAGATGTTTCATAAAAACAAGACATTTTGAATTGTGAAATGAAGCAAAGAGATATTAAAAAAAACGTATAGGAAAGAGTGCAATGAAAGAAAATACTAATGAAATTGCAATGAAAGAGTGCAATGGCTGAAGCAAAGTGTAGATGAAGGAAAAGAACAAGTTAGAGAATGTTGTCAATGATGATAGAAAACTTGAATTCTAGCCTGGTACACTTCTACTTGCGTAAAAACAAAGAAAGTGACATTGCAACCAAAGAAAGAAAGAAAGGGACAGGAAGTAAAGCTTCTGGCAAGCAGAAGAAACAGAGAAAGAAGGTGGAGATATTAAGGAAGCAGAAAATGAGACTTGGTTTAGGGTTAGGGCAAGAAGGCGAAAGGCGAAGAAACAAAAAAGCAAAAAGCCAGACATCTTCTAAGATTAGGGCAAGAAAGCGGAAAGAATTTGGAAAGAAGCCAGAAAGATAAAGATGAGGGTAAAAAATTTCAACCAATTCTTTACACCGGAGAAGGTTTCCGTAGGAGGACCTTTCCAAATTCTCAGCCTTGTCACCTTGGCCTATGGTAATATAGTAAACCCACCTTTGTAATTACGCCCTTGGTGTTACCACCCCCCCCTCCCCTCCGCCCTAAATTACCTCGAGTGAACTAGGGTTAAATGTGCAATAGGGTTTGGTTAGGGTTTTGGCGTTCATCCACCACGCAGAAGAGTACAGACGAGGTTGTATCAGAATCCAAGTTTTGTTTCTAAATTTGGACTTTGAGTGAGCGTTTTGTCGAATGGCCAGCGCGTGAAACAGCCGCGTTGTCGCCCACGAAGTTATCCTTACTGTCGTTCGGCCATGAATTCAGGCGCATTGCAGCCTGTGGAGGAAAGTCCTGAGAACTATGGTGGTGGTTTGTTTTTCTTGGATACCACCCATTGTGTGGTGTGGAAAATTCACACACGCTGCGGAAAAATGTTCGGAGTTTCGTCCATGGTGTGTGTGTTTTCCCGGAAAACCTCCCGGACTAGAGTAGTAGTCGGGGAGTCGGAGAAAACCGACTCGGGGAGTCTTCTTCACGATGGTTGGCAGAAGCTTTGTCGTCTCAGTTCCTTTGTGTTGGAGAGGGAAACTGTACAAAAGAGTGAAGCGGAGCGAGCATCTTTGGTTGTGTTGTTGAAGCTTTGTTCTCCTTTTCCTCCTCTCTTGTTGGAAGATCACGAGAATTTGGGATTGTCAGCGGTGCCAAAAGAAAATTGGTGCTGAATTTCGTGAGAGAGAGAGAGAGAGAGAGAGAGAGAGAGAGAGAGAGAGAGAGAGAGAGAGATGTGTGGATCTCGAACGGGAAGCATGTCCAGGGATATCAAGAAGAAGGCCCTTTTGGTAGGGTGCAACTATCCAGGCACTGGAAAAGGAGAGCTTACTGGGTGTTGGAACGATGTTCAATCTATGCGTGAAACCCTAATCAACCGTTTCGGTTTCAATCCGCAAGACATTTGGGTGCTCGTCGACGAGCCGCAGCAGTCCCTACAACCTACAGGGGGAGTCGTAAAGTGGTATTTGGAGGAACTAGTTCGCGATGTGCAGGCACGTGATGTTTTGGTCTTCCACTTCAGTGGCCATGGTGTTCAGGTGGGTGTGCAAAATGCAAACTGTAGACCGTAAACCCTATTTCTAGTTTTTCACAGGCTACACTAGACTGCACCCATTTACTACCCATGTCGCTCGGATTCTTTGTGCGCAAAATGCAAACCCTAAACCCTAAGCTAGTAGAGCCTCAAAATTACACTACACTACACCCATGTACTACCTAAGTGTCTTGGATTCTTCCTTTTGTCAGCAAAAGGTCTCTAGGATCTTCAGATTCAAGGAACATCTCCACATTCCACTGCTGCACACTATCCAACACTCCTCCTCCCTTGCAAGCGCCTATATCTTTGAAGATGTTACTTCAGTCCCAGTTAGGTCGTAATAGATGATTTATCTCCAACTCACTTGTTTGTGTGTTGGGGTTGGAAAGTCTCGTATAGGACACTAAATTCTGTCACTATTTTTGTTGTCATGCTCAAGCCCATTTTGACATATCTGTAGGGCAATCTTAACATACAGGCCCCAGGTCATGCATTCCTCAATTATCAGTGTTGTGCACCACGAGCTTGCAGTTCAAAATGTCTGTTGAGTTGCAGAACTCTTCGACCTATTTGAACTGCACACACACACACACTCCCTCTCATGCACATGAGCAATTCACCAGCCTTAACAATCAGCTCAAATCATGTAGGTTGCAGAGATAATGCATGGAGATGATTCTGGATATATCATTTACTAATAAGATCTCTAATGTCCAGAGTTTGCTTATTTTGTGCCAGTTACCACCAGAGGGCGAACCTGATGAGACTGGTGCTCATGAGTGCATAATCTTGACTGACAAGAATGTTATCACAGGTTTGCTTATGCCTGCCAACATTATCAGTATTTTTGGTGTTTCTTACAGTTGTGCTAAGAAGTTTCAAACACTAAGAGATTGTACCATTGGATCAGAGCTGCTGAGAAGGTTCCATGTTTTGAGTGCTAGCAGTCTTGGCCAGCTGAGTTCCATCCATTGGCAACTGGGATCCCTTAACCATCTTCCTGAGTTTTATTATGTTCTTGTAAGTCTGCTTTTGATAGATTTCAAGAGCATGTAAGAGATGCAAAAAGATTGTCTAACTGTGCTTGTTCGTCTTTTGATTTTAAGCTATTATATGCTGCCACAGCCAAAGAGGGTTTCCATTCCTTCAGAGTCTTTCCTATTGAAAAAGTAGACAGGAATTTCCTGGATTCTGTGGGTCATTTGATCTTAATTTGTTTAAGCTTGCAGCTTCTCAATTGGAAAGAAAATTGATGGGGATTTTACACACTTTATTTCCAAGAGGATATAACCTAGAAGGCAAGTCAAACAATAGAAGATCTCCTAGGGTACGTAAAGCCTCTGCAATGTTGTGGAGAAAGGGTTGTAAACCTTCCTTTGTTCGTTCTAATAAAAAAGTTTGGGTTCCTGTCAATGTTCATCCCTGTCTCTCTGTAAGTCTTCCTCTCCCTATTTCACCAATTCTTGAGGAGAATGGTTCATCTTCTAATGATGTACAACCAGATCCTAGTTGTAACCCACATCTTTCTTCTCACAGAGTTTGTAGCTACAGAGATTACAAAAGAAGACTGGTTTTTCTTTCTGCTCTTATGTCTTAAGGTAAGTTCTCTATTGCTTTTCTCTCTAAGAATAAAACCATTGGTTTATATGCTTCTGTTGTGGTCTGAGTTTTCTCCTTGTATTCTTCGTATCGACATTAGCCATCCTTTGCGACTCTCTAGAATTTTGAGCCATTTTATTGAAAGAAAAGTTCCTGTCAAGTGCCTGCTTCCTGGCTAAAGATCACATTATCTCAATCTTTGTTTCTTCTCATTTGAATAGTTTACATCTATCTTCCATTCTAAACCTTCCTTCTGTTTTAGATTGTCTTCCTTCCATTGTTGGAAAGTTTTGTTCCCCTCCCTTGGTTGCTTGGAAATATGTTAAGACTTTTGGCAAGAGTTTTTCAGCTATAGGGAGTTGGGAAGGTCTGTTCATGCTACTGAAGTTCATAAAAAATCATGCTCTCTGGTTGTGATTGTAACTGGACCCTATGTTGATTCCCACCATGGTCATTCCTGCAAATCTTGACATCCTCTCAAGGCCTAGTTGGATTGAACTCTTTTCTAGAGGCACAAAGTTCAAAAGAGCTTTATTGTCTCACTTGTCTATTGAAGAAGCTATTGAGAAAGGTCTCAAGAAGTTTGTCAATAAACAGGAAGAACTTCTAGGAGTTCAAGGGATCTTGAGTGAATGGAAAGCCAAAGTTCTTTTGATTGTGCATAAGAGGACCTGTTCTTTCTCTGTGGTTCAATCCTCTTCTAATTTGTTTTTGTCAGTTCCTTTAGGGGATTTGGATTGCCTACAGAGTCTCCAGTGTTCCTCAGTTATTACTTACATGGATAAATGTAGTAATAATTTTGTGTTTGTTTGTTAGAGGTTCTATGTTTTTTCAGTTTTCTTTGAGCTTAATTCCCCAATTGGTACTTATGTGGTCTCTAATCTTGCCCAGTCTGACACCCTGAAATCTCATCTTTCTTTTAATAAGGCTGATAATTTTAGAGGTGGAAAGTGTGGCCTCATCTTCTGTTTCTTTGTGCTGTTTGGAAGTTTCATAAAAATCTGATTAAACCTAGATTTATTTGTGCAGCCAGCTCTACTTCTCTTACTGAAGTTTCTAAGTGGTTTTCTTTCTACAAAGCTATTTTTCCTATGGGCAATGACCTTAGGGTGTTGAAACTTAGGAAAGCAGATGTTCCTTGTGTTAGTAATTGGATTCTAAATGATTCTACAGGAGTAGTGGATTTAATAAAACAACTTAATCTTTCAAGATCGGAAAAAAATTCTCCACTCCTGTTGTAGTCTTTTGATTTCTCAACTCTATACACTAAATTGACCTAATGGATCTAAAAGTTTGTATGAAAGTGCTGATCAATAAAGTGTTTCATTGCATGTTGAAACTTCATCGTTTTAAGACTTTGCTGGTTCAAAGATCTGCTTTGAACTTCAGGTTTTTGTGGTTTGCTTGAAAATCTTCATAGCTTTAAAGTTATGGAGGCTCCAGATTTGATCTCTTGGTTGAATTTCTTGCTAGATAATTTCCTTCTTTCTTTTGGTCATTGTGCTTATAGACAATGTATTGCTATCCCTGATGCCCTCTAGTCAGAAGGATGGGTGCTTTGGTTGTCATTAAGTATTGTTTTTTGTCTTCGAACAGATATTGACTTCCGTGTCCTTGTGGAGAATCTACCTTATGGGGTCGAGTTCACTCTCATAGCCGACAGCTGCCATAGTGGAGGCCTTATTCAACATCTAGAGGAGCAGATTGGTAGTGGCCCTCAATTTCAGCGACCTCCAGATCAGAGCAACTTGGAAACCTCTACTGGGAGTGGCTCATGGTTCCATACTTGGCTTAACAAGGAGCACCAGCAGGTTGGACCTGGGCCATGTGGATATTCAGGAGTACATTGCCAAGGTTACAGTGGATCACATTTTGCTTATGCTGAAGGCAGTAGTGGAAATGATCATGTGGGCACTTATTCTCAACCTCAACTAAGTGTTCTTGAAAAGTAAGAAATCTAACACCCCTCACCTTTCTCCCTTCCCTTTTCCCTGAATAAATCCAATGCACAGCCTTAATAACTTGCAACTTCTTAATCTAACATGGGGTTCATTTTGGTCTTGTATCCTGCAAATTGCTCAAGATTGTCTTCAGACAAAGCAGTCTATAAGGTCTACATGTCTCTCTTCACATTCCCCGCTCTGTTGTTTTTTCAGGTGATCCTGAGGGCCCTTTGGCTTCTAACATACATTTCTCTTAATTTCCGGTTTCCCCCCAATGTTCTGCCATAAACAGTAGAATTGGGCTAAGTTATTGCTCATATGGCATTTTTGAGGCTTGAGGGTTAGGAGTTCTTCTCACTCATCCAGATGAAACAGGAGTCATTCAATAAAATCAACTGAACTTGTCTACTTTGTCTGTGTTTTAATTCACCAACAGGCACAGAATGTACTGTCGTACATCCCGACAAGCTAGTTCTCGCTTGGTAAAGAAGTGTCTGACAGTGGACATGTTCATTGGAATGCTGAGCCAGCGTACACACCGTCAAGTGGAAGTTGGCAACATCCGGGCAAATCTCTATGACCTGTTTAAAGATGATGCTAGCATCATGGTCAAGAGTTTTGCAAGAAATATAATCTTGAAATATAACCTCCAGGTTTTCGTGCATCCCTTTTTACCTGTGTTTCTGATGTGGCTGTCCAAGGTGAGTTTGAAGTTTCCACTCTTGAGTTGGTGGAGAATGTGTTTGTAAGGCTGTAGAATGACTGTAATGTTGTGACAGCTTGGATAGAGCAAGAGGGATCCTGCCACCTTAGCTTGAAGCCATGCTGTCTTGAGCTTTTGAAGAGGCATACCAAACTCAGGATGAACAGCTGCATTCACAGTTCTAGAACATGTCAACAGTCTTCATCTAACACCAAATGTTCAAAGGAACTGTTTGGAATTGCTTTTTTTTGTGCATGCTACACATGCTAGTGATGTGTCTGATGATGCTACACTTAGTAGTCCTTTCTAGTCATTTGGTCTTTTTTCTGGAGTGACCCAAGAGCTTAGTCAACACCCAAGGCCTTGCATCTGTAGTTGGATTACATCTAGTACATGTCCCAATTACAAGTTGAGGAGAACTTGACCCAAATGTACCATCCTACTGCCTTTTCTCTAGTCCCCTTCTCTTGACTTGGGTTCACTGAGCACAAGGTGACAGTTGCTGCCAAGTCTTAAATGAGACATATTGTCTTCCAATTGGAGTTACTCTTTTTTTGTTGGTTCATCTATTGCTTCAAGAAGTTTGACCTCAGCATTTGGTTATGTGGGCAGGAAGACAACATGTTGAACACAACTGGCAACTTGGCTGCTCAGTTCCTCAAACAGAGACTGAAGGATGAAGGTAGGACTTACGCGCGGCCAGCATTTGCAGCAGTGCCGCAGTCTCTTGATACTGCAGCTTTTGATAATAAGTGTGTTCTGATCAGTGCTTGCCAGTCATATGAGGATGCTTTTGACTTCGGACAAGGCTATGGAATCCTCAGCAATGCAATTCAGACCATATTGAGGCAACACAGAGACCCGATTGACAATTTCCGCTTGGTTCTGGCTGTAAAGACTCTGCTTAAGAATCAGGGGTTCCCTCAGCATCCCGGCCTGTATTGTGGTGCCAAGAAGGCCGATTCTGTATTCATTTGCTATTAGAGATCTCTCTAAATTAGCACATACCCAGATTCTAATTGTGAAGGATTTCCCATGTGGCAGTGTCCTACTGTCACAACAGTGGATGACTTACATTTGTTGATTAGCACATTTATAGGGGAGAAAAAAAATTAGTTATCAAGAAGCATTGTTGCAAGTTGTGGATCCCAACATAAGAGCTAAGCATGAAAAAAATCCATACAAGCTGTGCTCAGTCTGCATACTATGGATTCATCACAAGGAACTGATTCAGGAGATGTGGGTAGATGGGTCAGAAGTCAGAACTGTGCACTTGATGCCATCTGCTGGTGACTATAAGTCTATTAGAGAGATTCCCCCTGGAGATGTCCCTTGAAGGGTTCCTTGTGGCACATTTGTACTGTAAATGAAAGGACATGAAAGTTGATTGGCAGTCCATGTTTCTCTAACTCAAATCAATGCTGAACATTTTGATATCATGAGACAAGTCACTGCTCAAAGGTTGTTTCCAGTTGTTGCAGCAACCAGGGGTTTCAGGTTTCAGCTGCTTCATAAATGGAGAATCCAGTTGGAATTCATGATATGGGCAACCATAGTACCTGCATCGAAGCCTCTCCAACAGGTAGGTATTTCCCTTCTGTATATGATGATGCCTTCTGAAAATGAGCATGCATGGCACAGAATGTTTGAAAGGTTTCAGGAAAGGGTTTCTGATGGTTTGGTAGAAGCTTCTTGTTCTCAAAAGCAGAAGGATCAATTCCCTTGCTTGTGGATCCCTAAAACCTAATTAGGAAAAATATTGTCATGGAGATCTAACAGTTACCTACTGGCAAACGGGTAGGGCATGGCAGATTTTGCCAGGTAATCACTCAGTGTGTGAGGCCGGTAAAGGTGTTCCCTTGTTGAAAGATCTGTAGTATCTCATGAAATTGTTAGGTAGGTTGTAAGTTGGGATAAGTAGGTAGGGAATGACAAAATTGGCCATCATGACCAATTCTGCTATTTGAGAAGGCCTGGAAACTTGCTGAATCAGGGGAGACCTTTCAGTATATCTTAGAATACTGTTCCCTTGCTTGTGGATTTCTAAATCCTCATTAGAAAAATAAAAATAAAAATTGCCTCTTGCCATGAAATTTGGGCAAGCTGGGCAAAGGGCATTGGTTTTGTTTTCTCAACTACAATTGGAAGGGGTGGAGATGCACTAGTGTGTCTGTGCTTGAAATGGTTGGGTGGTGTATTGAAGAGCAAATTGTTCCAAAGTTACTGCAATTGAGGGTGCATGGGGAGTGGATGGAGAGTGTTGGACAGGATGGTTCAATGTCATGGGTTCTCTTGGACTGCCATGCTTGGAGATGATGCAAGTGCATGGCCTCACAAAAGAATGTCTTGGTCATTTTGACCAGATCTGTTTAGATTCCATTTTGGTTTATTTTGACCTTGTAGTCATGCTGGCCTGCATTCCTTCGAATCCATGAGAGTGGTTTACATGATTTTCTGCAAGCAGTTGAGCATGATACCTGCATGGGGTGATCATCTTGTCATGCTGGCTGCCTGCACAGAGGAAGGATTTGATTAGTACTATCTCCTAAACTAAATGCTTTGTTTGGGGGGCGGAGGGGGTATTCCTTGGTTGGTATTATCAGAGTTCATTTTAATGTGGAGATGGAAGAAAAAAAACCATTATGAAACAATAAGATCTTGAATGGGGTCCTTGATATAACACAAGCTTTACATGTTTTCTTAAATCCTTGCTCCTACAGGCAGGTTGGATTTCATTGCAGATGCTAAAGTACAGAGGCCAGAAAGGGGTATGAGGAGACATCTGGGGTGAACCTGGCTCAATTTCAGGATGATGCTCAAATGGATCATCCAGAAGTATATTAAGCCAAATTTGACAATATTCAAAGTATGAAAGTAGAAAATCTTAAGCACCGTCTCATATTGTAAGCAATTGTGACCCAAAAAATAAAATAAAATGTATTTTTGGAGGTTTTCCATTTTTTAAAAAACAGAGAATTTATGATGGAATAATCTTTTTGTAAAAAATATTTTTTCTGCAAGATGGCAAAAATTTGCCACCCAAAAAATCACTGCCTCTGAGGCAGAAATTTTAATTGAGGGAAAGGCACCCTACATACACACTAGAGAAATTCTACTGGTTCTGTATGTACTATGGAATGGTCAAGCTGCTGCCCATTATGTTGGGCAAGACGCCAAGTGAGAGCCTGTTAGGACAAGACACCCCAACATACATAATGGGCAAGGGTGAGACCATTCCATGACATGAACGTCCACAGTGACAAATTCCATATTTTATAATAAAAAAAAGCTCAAAAAACACAATTTTGTCATTATTACAAGTGTATAATCATCACCGGAAGTTGATGGCATATAATGGGTTCAAGAAAATGACATAATCTGCCATTCCAGACGTTGTTAATGGTATGGTGAAGGGGCCATCATTGCAATTTGCTTATTAACAAAACACTTATTATTCCCTTATTGCTGCACACTATTGTTCCCTACCCTTGCACACCAAAAACCCTACTGGGTATTGTGCATTGGTGCCATTCCCTATCCTTCTTGCAAAGCAGCACTTGTGTTCCTGCAAATGAAATACTGATCTTAAACCCTAAACCCTAAACCTATAAAGTGTGCAAGGTCTTGGTGTGCAATGAAGGAGTGTTATGATGGGGGGTTTTTTTTTTTAAAGCCTGTGCAATGAGGACTGCAACCAAGAATGTGATCATTGAATAAATGGAAAATAATGAAGTCAAAATTATATCACTTTTGTGTAGCCACATTTTTTCACCTAAAGATCATACTTGGGCTCCACGACTGCTTGCTACACACTACCGGTGACAATTTTCCTTCTTTATTATGTTCCCGAATGATCATCAATAATTCATCATTATTATTTAGGTCAATGTCAAATTGAATTTCAATTAATATAAATATCATGGACATGAAAATGTGCATGTTAATTTGCCATTTCATATCCTTGTTGGTGGATAGGGAAAGAGGTGAAATAGTTATAAAGATAAGAGACAGTTATTAAGAAAAGAGTGAGATAGTTAAGCTTGAAAATGAAGTGGTTATATTTGGAAATGTTTAGGGTTTAAGGTTTTTAGGGTTTGACAATATGACTGGTCAAACTCATATTGTCAGCCTACCAGCTTGCACTAACATATACACACATGCATGTCAAAATGATCCACATGAAAATAATCATAAAATTTGCATGGAAAATGGGTTCAAACCAGTATTGACCGGGTATCGCAATTTCAAAAGAAATCAGTTGGGTCTGTATATCTAATATCTTGAGGGATCTACTACCAGCATAGTTGAGAATTGGCCTTACAAACATTATTAGATCATGAAAAAACTAATAATTATAATGAATTAAAAATAATTATAATTCAAATAATTTGTAGAAACTGACCCACAAACATTTGGATATTCATAACTCAATCATGTCACAAGACAAATGTTCTTGCACACATCAAATACCATATCAAATATTTTGACTATTGGTGTAACATTTGTTAGTAACAATAGTTATGATTTTTGAAATTGAATACCCATCAATATCAATATTGGACTCATGTTTCATGATGACATTTCACCTTCATTGAAATGGCAGATCGTCACATATGGTTTTATTAATTTTATTTTGTAGTTTTGAGAAAAAAATGAAATGAAATGAAATGAAATAAATAAATAAAACCATTTGAGGAAAAGGATTAAGAGAAAAGCAATGAATTTCTTTAGTTTTAATTGGGGTTTTAAAATGTACATAGCGCAATTCATTAATCGAATGTCGTCAACACAATCACCAACCATCCTCCAACAAGCTTTTCAATTATAATTTTTAAAAAAATCTCTATAGGCATGAACCCCACATTTGCAACAAATATGAAATTTTTTATCAAGTTGTTTTTTTGGGGATTTGCAGTAGACACCTACTACAAAGGGGCGACTATACCTTCAATGTTAAAAAGATAAAAATGTGTTCACATGGACACTAGCCAATGTTCCAATGATCTAGAACCTCTTGCTTATGCCTTCTTTTGGGCATAACTAAATTATCATTCATGATTGAAAACCTATAAAGGTGAAAGATGTATTTTATAAATTGCAATAAGTACAATTCCCCACAATTATTGATAACCAAGGTTTAGTCAATTGTAGGTAATGAACCAACATACATTCTTAAGAAATAACATGAATTGCAATTTATGTCTTTGAATTAACCAATTTTGTAACACCACTCCAGTTCAACATTTTATTTTTTTCAAGTTTTCTTAAGTAGCCTAGGTGGCTACTTATGCTCAATATACTTCTAACTAGTGGCAGCCACATGTGATTCAAGGGGTGAATTATAGCTAGTTACTTGGGTTTAGAAGGGGACGAACATTGGGTACTAAGTTAAGTGTTGGGTGCAGAACTTGTAGCTACACAATTCTAGGCATGGTAAATTATGCATATGATCACATTCAATTGGTACTAGGAAAATTGACAATCACATTGAAATTGTGATAAAAAAAATTGGCACCCAAATCATGAAGTAACCAGTATTTAGACACCCAAAGCCAAAACCAAGTAGAATATCAAGATAACTTTGTTTTATTTGTTTTGGTGTAACAAACTCAATACTAGGTGCCTTCAACATTGTCTTTCCTAATGGAATTGAACCTTGATCATTATGGACCTTGTTCACTCCAATAGCAAAGTACCTACTTAGAAAAACATAAGTTAGAACATATAGCATGCATATTAAAAAACTTGTAACTATGTGGATTAACAAAATGAAAAATCCAAGGTAATCAAAACCATACAAACAAATGCAAAGGCTCAAGCATCCAATCTAAGGCCCTTTTTTTCCATATTCTAAGTTTTGATTGTAGTATCAAACGGAAATGTTTCAAGGATAACTTTTTTGGGTGCACACATGTGCATAGATCTAAGTGCATTGTCAACCTACTTCTCAACTTTTTTCCCACAAAGTTCAAGGCACCAACCATCTTCCACATATTGATGATTAAGTCGATCTCTCTTTAGTGGGGGTCCTTATAAGATTATGTTGTATGTTGTGCGGGCAATTTATAACAATTATATTATGTTATTTGTGATCGGTGCTTTAAAGGTTGGCATATGGAATATTTTATCACAACCCTAGCCTTAGGCTTGCGACCAAAGCAAAGACATAAAAAAATGTGGGCCAAAAGTGCAATTTAGGAGTTGCATTTGCACTTTTAGAAATGTGAGGGAATGAACCTACACACTCCCAAGTGAACTCCCATTTTGAGAATTAGAATCCTTATGGAATCTCGAATTTTCAAAGAAGTATTTCAAGGGTCAAAACTCGTTGGATCAAAAAAGTTCCTTGTACAATTAAAAAGTTCTTGAAATTTAGATGCCTAAAATGGACTTGCATGACTCATTTGAGTATTTAAAACACAAGTTATGGCCAAAAAAAGGACTGGGAGTCAAAGTGTTAATTTGACTCCTACTCACTAAAAGTCAGAATCACCCTGAAATAAGTGCATTTAGGTGGCGTGTCACATATCATTGAAAAAAATTCAACAAGGGTTACAACTTTGCTTTAGACCTCACCTCAATCGAAGGTTTGCACAAGAAGTTATGGCCCTCCAAAATGTTGGAAGTCTCAATTTTGGGAATTTCAAAACCCCCAACTTGAGAGTCTTAGGACAAAATGACATTTGGATGCAACTTTCAAGACTAATCATACAAAATACTATAAGGGGGAAGGTGATAACTTCCCCCAAGTTTGGGCTGTAGCTGAACAACGGGTGGCAGGACAGTGACTCCATGACTGTGCAGTTTGTGTGAACACAAAAACCTTGATCAGGGTAATCTGGCCGCCGCTATTGATGAGTGGCGGCGGATTTCTTCTTCATTAGTGTGAGAGGGAAACTAGATATGCATGGGGTGCATGGGAGAAGGTGGTCTGTCTGTGTGGGATGGGAGGACAGGAAGATGACGGCGCGTTTGATGAAGAGGAGCGGCGCCACATTAATTATGGATGGAGGAAAGCTGTTGGGGAGAAAAGTGAGGAGGAGGAAACTTGTGCAGGAAGCTGGATCCAAGGATGTAGAGAAGAGGATGATCAGTTGGAGGCAGATCGATGGGTTTTTTGGGCAGAACAGTTAGGAGCTTGGGGAACTCTCATCTGGTTGCTCTCTTTTTCCGTTGCGATTAGTGACCAGAAACATCTCTGGCTCTTGGATCTAAGAAAGCTTAGTGGGAATTTAGGATGAAGGCAATCGACATAGCAATTTTGGGAGGCAGGAGAGTTGGTTCTGTACGAGACATTATGTGTAATAAGAGTTATGGAGTTTTGTCTCTCAGATCTATTTCGCTTGAATTGTGTGTTGCATAGTTGTGAGATTGCATTGTGCCCGCTCTGTCAGAGTGAAGCAGCATCGGGAGAGGTTTGGTTATTGCTGTGTCTTCTCTGTTTCTTTGGATCCCTCCTTTTTGGTTACAGGGCTATGGTGAGTCTTGTGAATCCATGTGAGCTCATGGTTCATCCGTGCACCAAAAGTGTTTCAATTACGCACTAACCAACTTGTTGTTTGGTTTGTGCAAGTCCATGTGAATAATTGACACACTTGTCACTCATTCTAATCCCCATCTTGGAGCTCCAACACACCCTTCTACCCATGAAGTGCTATGAGTTAAAGAACATACCCCAACTCCTTTCATTGTTTTCACTTTCGGACTTGCATTTGAATCTTTCAAAGAATGTGGGGGTGCATCATATGCCATTGTTGAAAGAATTGTTACTCAGAAAATGGTTTTTCCTTCAATGCACAAAATAAACCTATGTGATTATTCTTACAATTAAATAGTAGGAAGAAACTTAAACTATTTTTTAGAATGATTCACATTTGGTTAAAAAATTGAAGGATTATAATTGGGCAATTAATAATGGGGCTCATATTTGCACCTAATTTTTTGGTCCTTTCACCTTAAAACCAAAATATTTATTCACAATGGATTTCCATAATATATTTCCTACATTGTTATTTAGCTTAGGGAGACCTTAGCCTAGAAATGGGGCCAAACAAGTTTGGATGTGTTGTACCATTTAGGGTATTTTTTTAATTATGTGTTGTATGTGTGTTGACATTGATGATTATAGGCATTAATGTAGTAGCCCATGACTAGTGTTTGAATCTAATGTGTGAAATTGAATTACTAGTTCAACATTCATGAAAAGTCACCAAATGTAAGATCATTCAAAAACTATAATTTATAAGTTATAAAGTTTAAAATAAATTTTTTAAAATTATGCACGATTCAATTGGCCTCTACTAATCTAGTTCGATAACTAGTGAAAAATATTGAACAAGAATTTGATATTTACTTTCCCACAAATCTCCATATATATATGTAAAAATTCCTAGCAATAAAACAACATTGATTGTAAAAAAGAAAAAAAATTACAAAAGATAATCAATTTTTATAAACAAACCACGATATTATTGAAAAGAAAGCATGCAAAATTTGTCTTATCTAGTATATACTCAAATATCAAAATGATCATTTTCACTATTTTACAATTATTGTGTTGGGTCTAAATTTTCAAAAAATTACCAATCTGGAAGACCAATGGCTATTGAAGGCACAAAATTCAAAATTTTAAAAGGTTTTTTGACCTTTAACAACAATCTTCTTTAGCAATACTTGAGGTTGAAACACCTTGAGACCTTGTATTGAATCTACAACCTAAACAATTGTACCTTTAGAAAAAGAATTGCACAACAATTCAAATAAACACCCATTATTATTGAAATTTGTTTCAAGTGTAATGAAAGGAAATAATTGCTTGCACATAAAGTTGTTTAACAATTTCAAAGGAGGCATGGTGTTCTCCTTTGCACATTGAAAAGCTCTCAAAATGCAAGAGAAAAAAAACATGAAAAACAAAACTTAACAAAAAATAAAAATCAAGTTATTAATTCTTAAATACTAACACTACAAAAGGGACACATGAACTTTGAAGGACCATCAAAGCTCAAAAAAACCTTGCAATTCACATAAAACTTGGAAGTAACAAGAATTGATATTGTAGAAATTCAAATTGCATAAATAAACAAACTAGGTAAGGTCTTTGTATTTACTTGACCATTAAAAGATTATGTCATTGTTGCAAGATTGTTGCAATTTGTGAAAGACAAACTAGTTTGGAGTCTAGTTTGAAGCTTCAATGAATTGATTTACGTACCATTTATGGATTTGCAAATTTCACTCAAAATATGCAAGCTTCAAAGCTTAGAAGGACATTGGATGATACAAGCTTGAAGTGCAAGTCTAAGATTGCAACTCATTCAATAACTTCAAAATTCAAGGCTACATTTTATTTTATTTTTAATGTATGTATTGTATGTGTTGGAAAAATTCCTATGAACACAATAGAAAATAGGTGTTTAATCTCTAGACTTTGTGCATGAACTTTATGATGACAAAGTTTACATAGAAAAGAGGTGGTGTTCTGAATGGCATATTGATGAGTTTGATAGGAAGTGACTCCTTGATGTGCAATACATCTCCAAAATTAATAAAATAAGTGGCTTTAAAAACTTGCACATCGTTAAACTTAAGTGATTTTGGTAAAAACAATTTTCCCACTTTAAAGTATGGAGGTTGAACAACAATTTTTCATGTAAAATTAATGCAAAAAATTGCCAAAAAAAAGGTTGTTCTAGTTTTGGGCTCTTGAAAATTTTCAAAAAAATTGAATTCCATCTAGGTTATTTGACCAATTTGTCTTGAGTACCATAGATATGGGTGAAAACCAATTCTTGTGATTCTATTAAAACAACTAAAGTCCATCTACCCGACCCTTACCCCTTGGTTCTTTCTTTGAAAAAGAAAAAAATTCCCAAGAATGGTCAAGATATTTACACTTTTACCAAATCTGACCAAAAGAATCAAAATTTACATCTTTAAAAGTTAATGTTTGACAAATTCACCAAAATGAGAATCAATACCATTGTTGGGCAATTCTTTTTTTAAAAATGAAAACTGTTAGGTACAAGTTTTAGAAAAATTTATGACACTTGTTTCGATTCTTTTTTTTCAAAAAACATTATTTTTAACAAACTTGGGTAGGGTTTCAAAAACTTTTGAAAGATAATTTGACACAGGTTTCAAAGTGCCAATTTTCATATATTTCATACTAGTCAATTTTCAAAGGTGGTTATCACATAACATTTATCTCGAAAAAAATTCAAACAATGATTTTTTATTTTAAAAAATAAAAATTTACAAAAGGCACCAAAAAAAAACACACACACACACATAAATTCTTCTTCCAACATTTTATATGTCCAAAAATTCAACTTTTCTAACTCCTCTTCAAAATTTAAATGCTTTTCAATCGTCTCTACCAAATTGGAAGGTGGTTTACAATCAATTGTCTAATCATTTGGCCAATTTTTTCTCACAAAAATCAATTTTTCTAAATGATCTAATTGTGAAGAAAATTCCCTTAGGTTTATAAATATCCATGGTAAAGAAAAAACCCTTTTAGTCTCAATTTGTGATCCTATAATCCCTAGGATTTGGTGGGCCAAAAGACCAACATTAGGAAACATGACTTCATGCTTTTCCCACCATTGACAAAAAACATTTCATTTCCTTGGGATCTACTTGGTAGCATCTTAAAATCAAGAGTTCTTTAATGACAAGTTCCTTCATTCATTTGTGCTAAGAGTTTGTTAAAAAATATCCAACTTGGAATTTTCATTTGATGTTTGATATTCACATCAAACTTTAAATTTTGTCATTGGATGTAAATAATGATATCTTTTTAGAAACATAGGATATAATGATTGTTTGTCATATTCCTCAACAATGTTCACACCTTCTTCATGACCAATAAAAGAAGATATTAAATGAAAGCTTTTAAATTTAAGGTTTTGGATTAAATGTAACATCTTGTGAGATTTTCTTTCTTCATATCTTCTTTAAAAAGAAAAGAAATATTCAAAAACATCACAAACTTCCCTCTTGATATTGATAGCAAACAAAAACAACTCAAAAGCAATCACAAAATTATCAGCAATCAAATTGACTTTGGTAGGTGGGTTTGTAACTGTTTCCCTACATTTCAACTTTCAAGCACAAATGGTAATGCTAGATTGCATTGCATTAGACAATAACCAATAGCTACTAAACTAGTTCACAACACAAGCACTCACAACATGAGAAAAAAAATCACAATTATTTGAAAATGTGCCAAGTAAGAAGAGTTGGCATTGTCTTACTAATTTTGATAATATTTTTCCTGTTATAACGAAGGACAATTCACATTATTAAATTGCAAGGCCTCTTGGAACATAATGATTTTGCTAACAAACCTACAATAAGAATTAGAATTGCAATGTTAATGTATATGCAAATAACATAATTGAACAAGAAAACAAAAAAACCTTAAATTGGAAATGTTACTAACTTATAACCAGTTAACACAATTAAATAAGAAGGAAAAGATTAAAAGATTTGTAAGAGATTAGAAATTCACCTTATTTTTATTAAAATATTCAACTTTCTTAATTAGGTGAATGTTTGAATTTACACATGCATTGTTCCGTTCATGTTTGCATTTCCCAAACTTTTAAAATTAAGTTATATAATTTTGCAAATTTGACTAGGCAAACTTGATTGAAACAAATCTAAAGTTTTACAAACCTTTCCACCAACTGTAGCATATTGATAAGCCTTAAAAAAACATGGCCAAAATAAGTACCTTGAAAAACTTCATCCAAACCTAAAACTTCACATCTCATAATTGATTTCAAAAGAGTTGTCAAGTTACAATATTTCATGAGACAATTCTTTTTAGAAGGGAAGATAACTCTAACACACAAATGCAAAACTAGATATTTGGACCAAACATTGTTCACAAATTGTAATGGCAATTGATTCTTCACAATTAAAAAGTTAAGGTCTTATAAAAAATGTTTTTTGTTGCACCTCATTTTTTTGGAAAGGATTTTTGATGACACAAACTTAGATATTGCATTGCATAATGCATCAAGCCTGTTTTTGTTGGTTGTTTTTCAAAAATTAATTTCCTTTTGTTTTTTGAAAATGAAAAAATGATCTGCATCCACATGTTTTTTTCAAAGTTGTTATTCCATATGTTTTATAATATGTTATAAGATCTTTTTTCTTTTTTTTGTGATTGGAATAAGAGCATGCACATGATTGGTGTAAAAACACATACATATGGTGATTTGGGGACTACTTCCATCAACATCTTTCCCATCATTCACACAATAAAAAACCCAACAAATTACATTCATGTTCTACTTTTCCACATTTTTCTTTGAGCATGCAATTTTTGAAAGTTTGTTTGAATTTTTCTTCATTTCCTTCTATTGACTTTTTTGTTGTGTTTTGTACTATTTGAAAACTTTCCATTCATAATTTCATCTTCCATATTTAATTCATCAAGAAAAATTTCATTTTCACCATCAATTAAAATTACATTTTCATTTTTATTTGACTCCATTTTCCAACAAATATTAAATAACATGGGGGGGGGGAGGGGGAAATGTAAGTTTTACCAAAATTGTGGGTTTTGATTTGAGTTGTTTGGTCTATGCTATGAATATGAAAAAAACCCATTAAAAAATTTACAAACATTTACAAGGCAAAATCAAACTTCTTCATCTCCTTCCTCTTTACATCACATAGAAGATGTGAAAAAAAAAGTATGAATTTGTTACAATGTATTGTGCAAGTGGGATTTTGGTCCTGCACATTATATATATATATATGTTCAATAAGTGGCAAATATATAATTAAAAATATAAACTTCAAAAAAAGGAAAATAAATTTAAAAATGCACAACGAAAATAAATCCAAAAAAAAAGAGGTTAACTCACCTTGTCAAAGAAGGAAACTAGAAATTGGTTTCTTTTCCTTCTCCCACACATGTAGAAAAACAATAGCACAACATACACATTGAAAAAAAAAAGGAAAAAAAAAGAGAAAAATTTAATGAAAAAAAAGAAAAAGAAAGAAAGATACTTAAAGTTGGGTTGGTAGTTGAAAAAGAAGTTGAAAAAATATTTTTTTCTATTTCTACACCAAAAAAATTGAAGGATGGAATACTAATATTGAACAAAACAAGGCAAAATTGAAAAAAAAACATTAAGAGTGCACAACAAGGAAGCGACAAAGACCACTGGAAAGGGGTAAGAAAGATACTTGAAAAGGAGGTGTTGAAAAGCTTTGTGATAAAGAAAATTCACAGGTGACAAAACCCACCAAGAACGCATATCAAGGAAATAATGAAACTCACAACAAAGAGACAACAAAGCTCACAATAAGGAGACAATGAAACTCACCAAAGGCACACAACAAGGAAGTGATAGAACTCCCAACAAGGAAGCAACAAAGCTCGCCAATATGCATAGCATAACAAATAAGCAATGAAGCTCGCAAGGAGCACACAATAAAAAATTGACAAACAACACAAGTTCAACAAACAAAGTCAAATAACTAATCAAAGCATTATCCTCATTACAAGCAACAAAATAAGCACAAAACTAAAAATGTTTTCTATTCGTAAAAGAGGGAAAGCGTGAGGAGAAAGCTTTCACAACAACTATGTGGCACCTCCTCCAATAAACTTTTTTTTTCTTTTAAACCTTGCTTAAAAACTACTTCTCACCAAGGTTTTTTTTGTGCCGAATTTTTGTTACTTGGTGACAAAAAAAAGGGTTGGAGAATTCAACAAAGTGATTTTTGAGAATTAAATTTTTTTTGCTATATTTCGAGAAAAAAAGTTAGAAGTCGCTAGTTAGACAATGTGTTCGATTAGGTTGCCAAAAATAAGCATGATTCCAAAAAAGATCTACTAATCCACTAGGACAGTTGCCATTTATTGCTAATTAATGTTGAGGATCCTTGCCAATACATCTACTTGAGGAATTTGAGAAAAAAAAAACCTTGCTTCTCACTACCTAAAACCTTGACCTTGCTATTTTTTAGTACTTTGATAGGGTATAAAAAGAATAAAAAAAACAAGGGTTTTAAATGAACAATTTTGAATTCAGTGAGAACTAAGAGGTGGGTTTCAAAAAGGATCTCAGCTTTGATGATACCTTGAAATATTCAAGGTGAGAATCAGCTTGAAACCCTAACCAGTTCTCACCTCCTTTTCTGATACCCGCCCAACTCTTGTCAATACTTGTAATATAGGGTTCAAAGTCATCAAGAATATGTAGAATTAAATGTTGATTTGTAATTCAGAAGACTTTGTCTATGGGGACTCAGAGATGGGCTCTGGGGTGCATTTCTTCAAGGAAACTGGGGCTACTTCAAGGCCAAGCAAATCAGGTGCACTTTATTAATGATGATAGTCTAGACATTGCTATGAATCTACCAATTCCATGTGTTGTATTATTGTGACAAAAATCCTTTTCTCACATATTCTATAATATTACAAAAAAACAAATGTCAGTCATCAATGCAAGAAAAAAAAGAAAAAACAAAAAAAGATGTGCTAGGAGGAGCCTAGGATTTTAATTATAATTCTTGCACCAATGTCAACTTGAACCAAAGAGTTGGTACAAATTTACTACTCCTTATGGGAAACATGTCCTCCTTAAGAATATAGTTTGAATTTTACTCAAGAAACAGTGCATGTACTGATTTGGTGCACTTGAATAAGGATCTTGAAAACAGTTAGATTCAATATTCATGTTTGTCTAATAAGTGCATCCTTCAATTGTATAGATTTTTGTGCATAGATTCAGACTCAAGTTTACAAGAGCAAACCCATTTTCACAACACAGTATGACACTTTGGGTGACTTTAGATGAGGGTCCAAGGTCCAGGGACCAATGAATTCAAGCATTCTTATTGGTCGAAAGCTTTGAATTGGTCCCAAGGCCTTTAGACGAGGGTCCAAGACCAAAAAGTGGCAAATTGAGGCTAAACCTACATGGCACCTGTTTTGGAGGGAAAATCAATTGGTTCAGACCAAAAAACAGTGCTAAAAGGAGAGCTCCTATGATTTGGAGAACCAAGAATGAGGCTAGCGACCAAGGTATAGTCCAACTCAAGGATTCAATTTGCTTCAAATCAGTCCAAATTGGTTCCTAAGAAATTGGACTCTGGACCCTTGTCTAAAGTGGGCCTTAATAGTTCATCCAAAAGTTGACATACCAGTCATTTTTATTATTGCCACTGAAGGAACTATTGCATCAAACACATGCTGGGTATCAAGATGGGTATCAAATTTGATACATGTGATTAAATCAAAAATCAAATACCCAGTTCTGATCCATATTCTAAAAGTGATTAAAAAATTTCAAATACTCGATTATGATATATAGACATGGTTCTGGATTTTATTGGAAAAAAAATTCAAATATAGTCACTAGAAAATTGTTGGGGTCCTTTTGCCTGTTCTTTCATGAAACCAGACGGTTATTTGATTCGGGTTTTCAAATAACCTGGACTTGGCAGTTCAGCTTTGATTCTGAACTTGGTTTTCCAACTCCTAAAATGGGCAGTTCTTTGATTTTTCACTCTTGATTGTTTTTTTCAAATACCCGGAGGGTTTCACGACAGAACTGGCGGGTATTACAAGCATCGCCTACCCTAAACCACCCAGACTGGTACTCCCTTCCTCCCTTCAGGATTCGTCGTCATCATCACCTTCTTCTTCTTCTTCTTCTTCTCCAGATTTGTAATCTCCAATACACACTCGTTGTAATCGCTGCACACACAACACCTCGTCAGTCCCCCCACCTTCCATGCGGTACTATTCATTCTATAACACTGTTGAATAGACTGTCATTCTGTTGTTGTTGGAAGGCATTGGAATAATGCATGCTACCTCCTGTAGTGTTATTGCTGGCAGCAGCAGCTAGCAGCCGCGATTTAGTCCTTACTTTCACCTACTGCATAGCTCCTTTTGGGATTCAGGTTCACATGTCCTTCGCTGTGTCCAGCTCAAGTATAACGTGTACTGTACGTGTCGTTGCAGCTAAAAGGACAACAAGCGACGGCCCACACACAACAAGGAGAAGCCTTAGAGAGGAAGGGAGTAGTCAGGGACCACAGCAAAGTTCCTGAACAACGATGACAAAGTTAGTTTCCTTCATGGTAGGCCCTGCATCTTGAATTAATTGCCCAAGACCTGATGATTTCCAGGCTTCAAAATTCTTTTCTTTTTAAAGTTATCGCAGCAGCAGCAGCCGCCTCCACCCTCCTCAGTATGTCCTGCAAGAGTATTTCTCACGTCCAAGATTAGTTATTTAACTTTTTCTCAACTTCAGTCCTCACCCAGAAAACTCGAAACTCAGACTGCAAAAGGTATGAGACTACTAATAACAACCCACCTGGACCAATCAAACCATCTAGCCAATCAACAGCAGGTGTAAGGCTTTGCTGTGCCTTTTGCCAGCCTCAGCATTCTGTGCTGAAATACTGGGACAAGAACCCTTCTGTTGAGCCAAACCGGCATTTTTAGGCCTATTCTTCATCCAAAAGTTGTGCAGAATATATACTGGAGTTGCTCATATGGGCTTACATCATTTGCTCCTCTTTTGCCTAAGAGCGTGGGTAACAATTGCTTGATGGGAACTTGATGGGAACACATTGGGAATGTAACAAATCCAGAAGATCCCCCCCCCCCTCCCTTCTCTCTTTTCCAAACTGAAAAAAACTGGGTCTTTCCAAGGGTGCATGGTGTATCACCTCATTGGCCAAGTAAAATTACTATTCCTAACTCTTTTCATCAATCATTTGTGCCTAGGCTAATGCCAGCCTCTTTGTTCATGGGTATCTATTGACATTTGCAAATGGACTCACTATGGATGAGATTTTTTTTGAGTGCTCATTTCACTAGCTCCAGCCTTCTTTTTTCTTTTCTCAAGGGCTTATTTGACTTGCTCTGGTCATGGGTTTTCCCCCCCTTAAGTGCCCTTTTCACGTGGTATGGTCTTTCATTCACACATGAATTCACTCACTTCACTTTTATCAATGATCAATTTCCCATCATCCGTACTGGTTCAAATCATGTTTTTGTGTAATGTAAAGCTTGAGGGGAGACACTAAACACCCCCCTAATGAGCTCTTTTCACAAAGTCCATTTATAGACTGTTGTGTCTACTCAAGAGTGGAGCAATCCTACACCTTCTTATAGGTGGATTTCAAGAGGAGCCTTTCTCACTTCTAAAAGTGAAAAATGTTTTGTTGGGTTTGCTGTTGATTTCAGTTTAGGAACCTGGTTACCAAGCCAACAAAGTGGAAACACAATTTGCAATAAACATTTCTTGGGTTCAAAGACAACAATGTCCATTACATGCCAAATTGAGATCAAAACGTTCTAAGATGAGAAATCCATAGAGAAGAGAGGAAAATTGATTATTGGTAAGTTTGAGTCAAATACACTAAGGTTGCACACACAAGCCGGGTGTTTGTCCACATGGGAACTAATGTTCTGTGCATATATCCGTGGATATATTAAATTTCTGGAATAGTCTTTTGGCCAACAGTTTCAACTCTTGCATCAACTGCATATTTCAACATACATCTACCATATTTTTAATGGAAAAAGGGACAGAAACTCAAACACAACCTTATTATATGGAAAGCAAAGACATCAGCACAAAACAATGAAAATTGGCAAAAAGGTCTGGGTCAATGCTATGCTATGAACACATGTATTGGCTAGTTGATCTTTGGGTAAAACCCCTCAGCTACATACCTACTTCCATGCAAAACTTTAACAAAATTTTATACAATAGTCTAGTTGAATATCTCAAATGTATCATGTTGGAAAAGGGTGGGTCTAAGAACAAGTTAAATGTATCTCACATGTCTGTATTAATCTACTCAATACAAGAGACCTTGAATGCTTGCTTTCAGCTGAGGTCTCAATTCACAATCTATATTGTAACAAACACTTAAATATTTTCTTTTAACTTAGAGTTGGAAGTCAGATCTATATAGTGAACCACACGTAATGTTCATGACAACTGTTCCTTACCGGAAATCACACCAAGTACGATTGTTGCTTTGAAATGAGAAGATTTTGACATCGAAAATGGAAAATACTCAAAGTTCTTATCCAATAAGTTATTCAAAAGAAGGCCATTGGGGTGCTTTGCCTTGTGATACTAACAACTCTTGTCTGGACCAGTTTTGGAGAAAAATCAATTTCACTTCTTTGTCCCCCTCCTCCTTCCATCTTTTTCTTTTCCACTTTTGCCATTAGTTCCTTGTTTTGATGAAACTGGTTGTTCTTGCACCCAGTTCAAAAGACTTTGGGAATTGCTCTAATGAATTAGGTGTAACATTTACATTTGTTAGTCATCAAGGTCACGATGCACAAGAAATTAGAATATCAAATAAACAATGTCATTGTCAAAAGCAACACTTTGACAATGCAACACTTCCGCACTTAGTGTGAGCATCAAATAGTGCCTAGGCCCTATAGAAAGAAAAACTGAAATCAAGTACAACAAATTATTGGACTGGAAACCTTCAAGTTGTTGGAGGTTAACGCTACAAAGTGTAATGTTCATAATGCCATTAGTTGGTGTGGACATGCACATTTGCATCTCCAAACTAATGCCACGTTTTAATATGCTTTAGAAGCACATAAAATAGAGTTTGAAAAGAACTCTATATTAAGGCCATGAAAAGAATAATCAAACTTAATGCATCAACATAGAATGGATTTGGTCACATACGGTTGGAAGAGGGAGCGTGGAGTTTTGGAAGGAGGGTGTAAATTCATGAGGTAATTTGTGGAATCTTTAAGTCCTAGAAGTTGAGATGCACTAGAAACTTTGTTGAACTTGAAGTTAAAATATCAAAACATATACCATATAATCTCTTGAAAAAGTCCTACAACTAGAATTGCTTAGAACTGTCCATCTTCAAAATGTGGCATGGCACAGAATGTCTCAAGAAAATAAAACTGAACATGTTCACTAGAAGTTATAACCATCCATCTTACATGTTTGGCACAAAATTGACTATCAAATCAGGAACATATCCCACTATTAAAAATCACAGACCACTTTACTTGCACTATGGAGCTTCTGACTATGTCTGTGCACTCTTGCAAGAATGCACACATCATAAATTGTAAAGCACTTGCAGGAATTTCCTAGGCACCAGATATCCTTCTTGGGAAAGATGAAGGATATTGCACCTACTCTCTCAAAACGGTAGGGATGGGACCTCATGCCCATTGAGTAGTTGTAAGGCCTCCCACTTTTAAGGACTAGCTCCTAAGAATCCCCCCCCTTCAATGTCTCATATCTACATATGTTTAGGTTTGGTCCTTTATGATGGGTAAGCCCAAAGACGAGCGATGTTTCCAAAATGTAAAGTTGGGTAGTCAAGTCTAATCCCGCATTTTGGAAATGTTGTTTTTGACTACAATTTCTATTACAACAACTTTTAACCTGTGGATTAACAAAGATGCACTTTATACTTTTGTCTTTGTGATTTATTTTAAAACATTTGTTCTAATGTTTTATCTTAAATTCATGGATATTTCTATTTTGAATAATTATATGCAAATAAAAAAAAAATCACAATTGCAGCAATAAGGTATGATTTTAAAATTTGAATTCCCTTTTTGTCTTCAAGTTATCAAAAAGTTCATCTTTTGAAAAACATACATCAAATTTTAGCTCTGAAAAATGGCCATTGGTAGTGTTTGATATAAGATTATTTTAATATCAAATTGTTATGGAACATGTAAGTTTTTTGGTTTTTCCAATCACATGTAATTTTTTCATTCCTACAAAAATAATTTATAATAAAAAATATTTAAATCAAATGTGTAATTCTAAAAAAAATTCTTTTATTATAGATGCAACAAGAACTTACAATTTCAAAAAAATTCACCCATTTTGATTAAGTAAGATAAAATTATTTACCCTTTTTAAAAAAAATCCTTTTTTACCCTAAACATGGATTTATGATAAGGCGGTATTCGAACCCTACCCATCTACCCAAAATTATAATTTTAAAAAGCTTGTACCCTACCTTAATAAAGAAAATCATAATATAACCTTGCTCATTGAGTAAATAAATTGACAATTTATATATACCTTGACCTTAAGATATATTAAAAACAATATACATGCACAACACTAGTTACAACTTTAGTTTTATGTTTGTGATCAAAGACTAAAGCATGATAATTTAGGAGTGCGTTGGGAGAATGTCTTGGATTCAATAATACTCTCTCACACTTTGTGACTCCCAACTAATACATATTCACTTTTGTGGAGCAATCACACTATTAACCACCCACATGAGAATTTAGTCACATTTGGCTATAGGCCAGGTAGGATAGTAACATTTTAACAATCCTATTATTGTTTGGTGACATGCAAGACTAGGCACTTAAAAATTTGGTGAATCCAATTCAAAAACCATTTGTTTTGGCAAAAGAATTCAAATTAAAAATAAATAAATTTGTAAAGGATGTGGCCTTGAATTTCTTTTTTCTCATTTTGACAAAATTTTATATTAAAAGATGCTAGTCCTAACACTTTCAAGTGAAATTTCATTTTTGAGAGTTGGTGTGCCATGGTGTTTTGAACTTTTGTAATAAAATCTAAAATATTAAACCTTATTCAAATTGAGTTCTCTTTAATTAATGATTCAAAACATTTTGCAAAACATATATTTAAAGTGAAGTCATAGTCTGCATTTTGAACATGCAATAATCCTAGCAACAATACTTTTCGAATGTGAAAAACTATTCCATAAGGTGGCCCTATATGGTGGGTTCTCCTATCTATGAAGGATAACATTCAGAAATATGGATACCACTAAAAGAGGGGATAGGGGGTGAAAGGAGGCCCAAAGACAGCGTGAAGACAGGGTGAAATTGTGGATATCTCTATTGTTTGAACTTTGTAACTAGAATATGTTCAGACCGAAGCCCTCATATGTTCCCTGCAGACTCGAGTTTGGCGATTTGCCTGCCCAATTCGGCCTGCTCGTATGGAAAGTGGAGGCTGTGAATTTCATGAGCTTTGAGGCCTTATAAAAGACCCATGCAAAATTTCATGGATTTGGGCTGTCACCAGGGGTTCGGGGAGGGAATTTCACCAGTTTTTAGGCATTTTGGTTTGCCTACTCTAATCGAGGTTGTTTTGAACGATAATTTTTCAAGAAGTTCCTTAAATTCCTACCACATGCATGCGTGTTCACCCTGCAAAAATATTTTTCACATCCAGGTTTAGTTATTTACTTTTTTGCAACCGCACCCATTAAACTGATGAACCTGGGAGAGCAAATAGGTGGGGGACTACCCATAGCAAACTACCTGGACCCATCGTTACGATGGGGCAATCAGAAACACTAAACAGAAGTCAGATCATATTTATTACACTCTTTTCTGCACGTGTAGAGCGTTGCTGCCTCTTTCTTTACCAACCACTTCAAATTGTGCAATTTTGCTGAGTACCACCTATTTTCCTGACCCAGACCGGACCGGCATATGTTAACTGTTCTTCATATAAATTTATGATACAGGATCGGATTTTGAGCACCGCTGGAGATACTCTTATGCATGTCACGGGTACATCAAGCAGTCGCAGAAAGAAAATTTCTAGTGTGCTGGAGATACTCTTATGCATGTTAGGGTAGGGGTTTCTAGTATGTTGCAGGGCATGTTACCGAGCAGAATTTTTCATGCACCAAGGATGAGGTGTTCTGTGAGGTTATGTGTGAGAAAGGATCAGAAATTAGAGTTATCCTAAAAGTCACCCTCTGTTTCATCCCCTATCTCCTTTGCTTTCACCCCCTATCCCCTCTTTCAGTGGTATCTGCAAAGTAAGGAAATTTTATTAAATCTGGGTATGAAATGCATTTAATGCACAAGGTTCAGGAGTAATTACTATATCAGTTGTACAGGTAGGAGGAGTAAAAATGTATGTGGCAACAGTGAAGGCACTCAGGCAAAAGGAAACACAGGATGAAACTTAGTTTACCACCAAAATTGATGGAAAAACTAGTTTGGGTCCCAGTTGTAATGTAAGATTTTCATTCCCAGTTATGCGTTTGATGGCCTATTATGCAGAAACTGGCCATTCTCGCCCCCTGATCGCCTAACTTTAATGAAGACTCTAATACATTGCAAAAATTTCGACAATTTTTATAATTATAAGTGGAATGTTTACTCCTGCAATCGAGAAAATACATTGCAAATTTTTTGAGAATTTTTAAAATTAAAAGTGGAATGCCCTCTCTTGCAATGAGAAAATACATTGCAAAATTTTCAACAAAATTTGAAATTAAAAGTGGAATGCCCACTCCTGTAATCATTTCGTTTATTTTGTTTTTTTTTTTGTATTGGCTGGTATCCACTGAGTATCATGGCAACAAAAGAAAAGAAAAATATTTGCATGCACTTTATGTTGGTTAAAGCTGGAGGTGCAGGCGATTCCAGAAATAAGTGCCTGCCCAAAATAAGTGCCCTGGCAAGCACTTATTTTGGGGAATGCCCCATGACACTCTAAAGTGCACGCCATGATATATACTTGTTATATATGCATAGCATAAGTATGAGCATGGTTTTTTGCCATGTTGTGCAGTTCTTTGTTTGTGATTTTATGAAACATCCAAAACTGGTTGGTTCTTTCATTTGGAGTTTTTGAAAATACCCAGAATTGACGATTCTCAGAACCAGTGGTTCTTTGAAAAATCAAAGAACTGCGTGACACATTTTGTTTGTTTTTTTGTTTTTGGGTGTGTGTGTGTGTGGAGGTGGCAAAGGACAAAGAAATGTAGCAGTACTTCTTGTACTCTTAGCATATTTAACATATTTCATGCAATGCATGCTTTGATTGAGTGCCTTCATGAATGGGCCAAGTTCTGTCAAGCATTAAGCAAAAATGCCTCCTGAGCAGCGATTGTTTTAGTGGCAAAAGGTTGCCAGATTTCTCCATTGATTTGGTCTGTCTTCCTCTAAGCTATAATTTTGGGGGTATTTTTGAGGCAAATTCGCCAAATACCTAAAGATCTGAACTCCCCTTTCGCCAGAATCCCATCATACTTTTTAAAAATCTATTTTATGTGTTTAGGCCTTGATATAAGTGTCCTGACATGTGTTTTTGGTTGCCTGCTTAGGCACCAGTCGCCATTAATGCTCAGGCACCAGTCGCCATTAAAAATAACAATGCTCCTGGGTCCCCCGCCCCCCCAAGTTTCGCCGGGCAAGTACCTAGTACCTATGATCCCGTGAAATCTGGGTGGCGACAGGGAAATGCGCTGGGGTTTCTGAGAATTGCCAGTCACAGGGGAATCCTCTCGTAATTTGGGCATATTTTTACGGCGAGTTAAGCCAAGGCGCTGAGGATTTACTAAAATTTTCATACAAGGGGGAGAGGAGGTGAGGCGAAATTGGGGCAGTTTTGTGGCTAACCTGAAATGGTCTCTTCTGAAGGAAAGTCCCACTGAGTGGTACAACGAAAAACATTTGGTTGTGGAAAGCCCTAACTAACAAAAAGAAGAAGAAATGATGAAACCCTGCCAATCATAAATAAACCAAAGCATCAAAAAATGGGGGAATACAAGGAACAAAATGGAAGGACCCATGTCCAAGAAGACAAAAGAACCACCCAAGAGGGTGAACCACAAAGGGAACATGAAGTTCTCGAACCCCCTCTTGTCATAAGAAGCATATCAAATAGGAAAAGGGGAGGACCTCCTGAAAGGACGCCTAGCCTTGAAAAACCCTCACCTATTACAACATCACGTCTCAAAATAAAGATCGCCTTCACATGTTGTAACCATTGACACCCTCTATCTGTAAAATGTGCGCAAAACTAAGTAAACCCTTAGGGCATTCCCAAAATAAGGGTTAGTGGATGAGCCTCCCTATTGCCCATATGTAAAGCCCTATCAAAAAAAGAAGAAGTAAAGTAAACCCCTAGGGTTAGGGCATTCCCAAAATAGGGGTTATTGGCCCTATGTAAAAGCCCTAACAAAAAAGAAGAAAAAAAGTAAAACCCTAGGGTTCAGGCGTTCCCGAAAATAAGGGTTATTGGATGAGCCTATATTGCCCATATGTAAAGCCCTAACAAAAAAGGAAAAGAAAAGAAAATGCCTAGGGTTAGGGCATTCCCAAAAGAAGGGTTATTGGACGAGCCCATATTGCCCATATGTCTTTGCCCTAACAAAAAAGAAGAAGAAAAGTGAACCCCTAGGGTTAGGGCACTCCCTAAGTAAGGGTTGTTGGATGAGCCCCTATTGCCTGCATTATTAGGTAGCCAAGTCTAGCCTCACATTTTGGAAATGTTTCTCACCCTGGGGGCTTGACCTGACCTCAATCCTGAGGTGAACATTAGCATGAATGGAGGTGTAGATGGGAGGGTTCTTATGCCTATTGGGAGGGATGATCCCTCCCGCCCCTTAAGGAGTAGGTGTAAGATTGGTCCTCTTTTCTAGGAGGTAAGCTCATAAATTTATTGTGCCCTTCAAATATATTAGGAAATATCTTGAAGCTTATGTATAGGAGAAGGGTAACCCTATGGTTCCTTCCATGTCTTTGGGTGCCTAGAACTAGGGCTATTGTGCCTAAGCACCGGAAAACAAGGAAAGGTGAAAGAGGGCTACCATTCTCTTAGGTGAAGCAGTTCAGTTTTTTTGGCCTTTTATCATTTTGTTTCAATTTCTTTGTAGTTGGTTTATGTATCCCCTCCTTGCCAGTATTGATCGTTTTCTCTCAAGTTCCGGTAGCTTTAAAAGCTCTACTTTTTCTTCTTCTGAGATGAAGTAACTATAGTTCTGAGATGAAAATCATCCACACTAAAAATACATTCATCTGAGCTATTCATCCTTATAGGTAAGGTATATTGTTGAACTGGATAGAAATGTTAAACTGATCATTTTTGAGTTGGTGAAGTGTAAGGTAACACTCAAGAGGTGGGGCGTTCTCCAAAAACAAGTGCTCACTTGAGGTAAAGATGAGAAGCACTTATCTTGAGAACACCTCACTACAAGCATATTGCCCATCAACATCCTCATTGTTGCCCTTAACAATGTCGTTCACATTATTGTGAGATAAACTTTATGGTTTCATCCATTATGGTGCACAATGCGTGGTGCTTATTGTGACATAATACATGCAACAACAAGGTGTGTTATACACAATGGGCTTGCCATTAATTTAATATCAACAATTGATACTTATGATAAATTGGTCTTAGTTAGGGGAATTTTTTAAAAAATCTATTTTCATGTACGTCATGTTTTCGGAAAAGAAAAAAATTCATGATTTTTTTTTCCCAATTTTTTACATCACATTAGTTATGAGGAACTCAAAGGGATCTCACATTAAATGATGACATGTTCTAAGAACCTATTTAAACATTTAAAAATTTGTTACCAAACCAAAACCTATAAAAGAATGTTGCAATATGATTCTTAATTTTTTGCAAATCTAATGAATTTTTTCAAATAAAAATGTGATCAAATATTTTCTTTTCATATTTACTTTTCACATTGGGGCAAAATTTCAAGCCCAAAAAAAAAACTCATCATGAGATAGATGTGTATTTGAATATTTTCACATTGTCACATTTTGAAAGAATTACATGAATTTTTGCATATGATGGGTGCCATAATCATTTTTTAAAAAAAAAATTCATGTTTAATTTTGTTGTTATGGGTTAGCAGCGACGTCATTTGGGTTGGGTGCACATTTGAAAAGGTTGCAGAGGAAACAAAATGTCAAAAGATGAATGTGAATCCTTTTACAACTAAATTAGGATGAATCATCTCACCTTGTTATAGGATGCAAAATCCCTTGAAGCTACTATACTCTACAATGATTCTCAACACAATATCCCTGCCTTACAAGGCAGGGCCAATAAACATCACATATTGTACATTGTAATGGATGAAACCACAAAGCTTGTGTCACATGTGTCAGCAATAGCCGATTGTGTGGATAAAAGAAGCTGGGTCTTCAAAAGAAGAAAAACCCTAAACAAATAAAAGGCAGGGATGAGAACCCATGCACACGAAGTACAAGGCAAGCAAAAGCATGAGAACACATGTCACTAAAGAACGTAACAATGAGGACACCACTAATACATTAATAAAATAAAAGCCCGGAAACTAAACTTCAAACACGCCTGCCTGTAAAGGTTAGCTGCAAATACTGTACACTAGCTACTTTGTTGGCCTTGCCTACCAAGGCAAGGATGTTGTGTTTTTAGTTTAGATTCATTATAGAGTATAGTAGCTTAAGGGATTTTGGCCCCTAGGTAATAATAATAGGTCTAATTTTATATGAGGATTTTTGAAAGATGATATTTTGGCTTGTGTTGAAACTTAAGATTAGTTATAGAGTTATGATATCTTGAAATTTTTGGTTTCTTTTAGAGGATTTTTTTGGCTTGTGTTGAAACTTAAGACTTGTGTTAGAGTTATGATATCTTGAAAGATTTTGGTTTCTTTTAGAGGATTTTTTGGTTTGTGTTGAAACTTAAGATTAGTTATAGAGTTATGATATCTTGAAAAATTTTGGTTTCTTTTAGAGGATTTTTTTGGCTTGTGATGAAACTTAAGATTTGTTATAGAGTTATGATATCTTGAAAAAATTTGGTTTCTTTTAGAGGATTTTTTGGCTTGTGTTGAAACTTAAGATTTGTTATAGAGTAATGATATCTTGAAAAATTTTGGTTTCTTTTAGAGGATTTTTTGGCTTGTGTTGAAACTTAAGATTTGTTATAGAGAT